>Ga0255210_1000415_pt1 | contig 16056 bp, 17 predicted proteins | sample Miss_Yuk_RepA_8d_FD_188422 | JGI IMG/M metagenome (GOLD analysis project Ga0255210, IMG submission 188422) | Freshwater microbial communities from Mississippi River, Louisiana, United States - Miss_Yuk_RepA_8d | ecosystem: Environmental > Aquatic > Freshwater > River | place: USA: Louisiana...
TGTGAACTTTTTGGTCACGATGGCTTAGAGGCCGATCTCGAGGTCCAGGAGCTTGCACTGGCATCCTTAGACGCCGCCGGAATTCAGAAAGTCAGGCTCGATCTCTCGCACCGGGGGATCTTTCTCGCCTTGCGCGATCGGGATACGGCGCTGGCCGCCTGCGAAAACGAGGTGCTGGCCGCCTTGCAGTCTAAGGATCGTGTGGGGCTCGCCCAGTGGACCAAAGGTGTATCGGCTGAATCGGCAAAGGCACTTACCGCATTGATCGATTTATACGGACCAGCATCGGGAGCCGATAACGTGATTGATGCTGCGCGCCGCAGTCTGCCAAAGCTTGCGCCAATTATTGAAGCTTTGGATCGGCTGCAGTCGGTGGCCAACTCCGCCATGTTTACTGAACATCCGCAGTGTGTATTGACTGTGGATTTAGCAGATCTGCGTGGCTATCGTTATCACAATGGTGTGATGTTCTCGATTTATTGCGAGGGCCTGCCCAATGCAGTCGTGCGTGGTGGCCGCTACGATGGTGCGGGCAGAGTCTTCGGACGCGCCCGCGCAGCGACCGGGTTTAGTCTTGAGCTTCGTGAGTTACTGGAGATCACCAATTTCGATACGGAGCCGGTGCAGGCCGCAATCGCAGCGCCCTGGCAAGACGATGCGGGCCTGCGGCAGGCAATTGCTGCTTTGCGTCGCGAGGGTAGAGCGGTCGTCCGACTTCCTGATGCAGAATTCGGGTCGTGGGCGGGTCAACGGCTTGTTTTTCAATCCGGTCGCTGGATCGTCGCTTAAATCAATCACAGGAGTGACGCATGTCGGCAGGAAAAGCTGCGGGTCGACCCGCGGGCCAAGGCAAGAATGTGGTCGTCATCGGCACCCAGTGGGGCGATGAAGGCAAAGGCAAGATTGTCGATTGGCTCACCGAGCAAGTCAGTGGTGTGGTCCGATTTCAAGGCGGTCACAACGCGGGCCATACCCTGGTGGTAAACGGTAAGAAAACAATTCTTCGTCTCATTCCCTCTGGCATTTTGCATCCTGGCGTTACCTGCTACATCGGCAACGGTGTCGTGCTTTCGCCTTCTGCCCTTTTGGGTGAAATTGATGAACTGCAGGCCAATCAGATTGATGTGGAGTCGCGTCTTAAAATCAGTTTCGCCTGCCCGCTCATCCTGCCGTATCACGTGGCCCTGGATCAGGCCCGTGAGGCAGCCCGCGGTGATGCCAAGATCGGCACCACCGGCCGCGGTATTGGCCCCGCATATGAAGATAAAGTCGCACGCCGCGCGATTCGGCTGCTGGATCTTCGCCAGCCCGATGTGCTGCGCGCCAAACTCACTGAGGCCCTGAGTCTGCATAACTTTGTGTTGGAGCATCATCTAAAGGCCCAGCCGATTGCGGTCGATCAGGTCTATAACGACCTCATGTCGATGGCGCCGCGCCTATTGAAGATGGCCGCTGATGTGCCGCAGCTGCTCTATGAGGCCGGACAACGAGCTGAGAATCTTCTTTTCGAGGGTGCCCAGGGGTCGCTATTGGATATTGATCACGGCACCTATCCCTATGTCACCAGCAGCAACTGTGTCGCTGGTGCGGCGGGGGCGGGTGCCGGTGTTGGACCCGCGCAGCTGCACTATGTGCTGGGGATTACCAAGGCTTATACAACCCGGGTTGGCAGCGGCCCGTTTCCGACCGAGCAGACCAACGAGATCGGACAGCTGCTTGCAAAGCGCGGCAATGAGTTTGGCTCAGTCACTGGCCGGCCGCGCCGTTGCGGCTGGTTTGATGCTGCGGCCTTACGCCGGGCTATGCAGATCAATGGTGTAACAGGCCTGTGCATCACCAAGCTCGATGTCATGGATGGTATGGAAGAAGTCAAACTCTGTGTTGGCTACAACACGCCGCAGGGCCATATCGATGTACTGCCGTTTGGTGCGGATGCGGTTGCCCAGTGCCAGCCGATTTACGAAACAATGCCCGGATGGTCGGAGACCACTCAGGGCGTACGCAAGTGGGCAAATCTTCCGGAGAACGCGCAGCGCTATTTAAAGCGGCTGTCTGAAGTCGTGGGCGCGCCGATTGCCATGGTATCCACCGGCGCTGATCGCGAAGACACTATTCTTCTGGATCACCCGTTTCAATAAATTAGCAGCCCAGCGCTGCTGCGAGGCCCGTAAAGCTGTCTGCACTGTAATCAAATTCGCTGACATCGGGCATAGGCTTAGGATTCTTGGCACCAAACTCTGTAGGCCGGTGAATGTAAGCGGTCTTCAGTCCACATCGCTGTGCGGCCTGAAGGTCATCAGTGTGGGCAGCCACCAGCATGACCTCTTGGGGTGCAAGATCAAAAACATCGGCCACCCCGAGATAAGTCTCGGGATCCGGCTTGTAATGACGAAACACTTCTGCGGAAAGAATTAGATCCCACGGCAGGCCCGCAGCTTTTGCCATATTGGACAAAAGACCCAGGTTGCCATTCGAGAGCGTGACGATCGTGAAGCGTTGTTTGAGCCGCAGCAGCCCCGGCACCGTGTCGGGCCAGGGCGTAAGGCGATGCCAGACGCGATTGAGATCCTGCCGAGTTTCCTCGCTTAAGTGATTGAGTCCGAATTCACCAAGAATGCGATCCAGAATCATTCGGTGCAGCACGTCGATTTTGGTCCAGGATTTCTGGCCCCTGCGGACTTCAGCCATTGCGGGCTGATAGCCCGCCCGCCAGGCGTTGGCAAACGCATCGCCATCGACTGCAAGCTTTAGTCGGTCGACTTCCCGCGCGATCGAGTCGTGCCAGTCCACGACGGTGCCAAAGACATCAAAAGCGAGTACTCGGGCGGGTGTTGTCATAGGGGAAGCGATTTGTGCAACACTTGCGGGAGTCGACTGCGATCGGGAGAGAGATGTGGTGCCCAGAAGAGGACTCGAACCTCCACAGTGTTGCCACCGCTAGGACCTGAACCTAGTGCGTCTACCAATTCCGCCATCTGGGCAAGGCAGGCGCGTACTTTAGCCGGAATCACGTAATTGTCAAACCGTACTGCCTCTGCAACTTCACAGACCAGCTTTTATGGCCGGCTGATCGGCCATCGTGATGGCTTCGGATTCGTGCGGCCCGATGCGGGCGGCAACGATGTCTTTATTTCACCCAAAGAGATGCTCAAGGCCATGCACGGTGACCGGGTCAGCGCCCGGGTCGTGGGCACTGATCGGCGGGGCAGGCCCGAGGCCGTCATCCTTGAGGTGGTGGAGCATGCCAATCGCAATCTCGTGGGCCGGCTTGTGAATGAGCGGGGCATTTTGCTGGTCGTGCCCGAGGATCAGCGTATCAAGCACGATGTGATTGTTGCCCCGATCGATACGATGGGCGCCGAGCCAGGGCAGGTGGTCTCTATTGAAATCATTGATCCGCCCACACGCTACACACCGCCTGTGGGCCGCGTTGTGGAGGTACTGGGCGGAGTCGATGACCCCGGCATGGAAGTCGAGATCGCGGTTCGCAAGTTTGATGTGCCGCATGAATTTTCCGACGAGGCCCAGGCCCTTGCCAAAAAACTTCCCGATGAGGTGCGGCCAAAAGATCTGAAGGACCGTGTTGATCTGCGCGATGTGCCGTTCATGACCATTGACGGTGAAGATGCCCGCGACTTTGATGATGCTGTCTATGCCGAGCCCGTTGCGGGCAAGGGCTGGCGGCTGCTAGTGGCCATTGCCGATGTCAGCCACTATGTCCAAAGTGGTGATGCCTTAGATCGTGATGCATATTCGCGCAGCACGTCGGTTTATTTTCCGCGCCGAGTGCTGCCGATGCTGCCGGAGAAACTCTCCAATGGCCTGTGCTCCTTGAATCCGCATGTTGATCGGCTGGCCCTGGTCTGCGATATGGTGGTGACCACAGCGGGCGAGGTCAGGGCCTATCAGTTCTATGACGCTGTCATTTGCTCGGCCCAGCGGCTGACTTACACCCGGGCCTGGGCGGCGATGTGTGACCCGCTTTCTGAAGATGCCCGCCATCTTGGTCCCTTGGCCCAGACCCTGGGCCATCTTGAGGAGGTGTTTCGTGTGTTGCTAGCGGCGCGCGAGGCCAGAGGCGCGATTGATTTTGATTCAGTCGAAACCTATATGCAGTTCGATGCCAACGGCCGAATCGAAAAAATTGTGCCGCGTGTACGCAACGATGCCCACCGGCTCATTGAAGAGTGCATGCTGGCCGCCAATACCTGTGCTGCGGACATTCTCAAGCGGGCCAAGCGCCATGGCCTTTATCGGGTCCACGAGGGCCCCACGCCCGAGCGGCTGCGTGCGCTGCGTGAGTTTTTAAAGGTGCAGGGCCTCAAGCTTGAAGGCGGCGATGAGCCCGCGCCGGGAGACTACGCTCGGCTCGCCAAGGAGATCCGGGCCCGGCCCGACTCTCGACTCATTCAGACACTGCTTTTGCGCAGCATGCAGCAGGCCATCTACACGCCAGAAAATGTCGGCCACTTTGGCCTGTCGTATGAGGCCTATGCCCATTTCACCTCACCGATTCGCCGCTATCCGGATTTGCTGGTGCATCGAGTCATCAAAACCATCATTCACAATAAGGGCCATTACTTGCCACCCTATGGTGATACTGGCCTTGATGATCCCATGCACCGCTGGCGCAATATCGGGGATCACTGCTCGGGCGCGGAGCGTCGGGCAGACGAGGCTTCCCGTGATGTCGAGGCCTGGCTGAAGTGCCAATACATGAAATCGCGGATTGGCGAGCAGCTGCGGGGCACCGTGACGGGTATTGCGCCTTTTGGATTGTTCATCACGCTGGATGCCCTGTATGTTGAGGGCATGATTCATGTCTCGGAGCTCGGTGCTGAGTATTTCCAGCACAACGAAGTCTTGCATGAATTGCGCGGTGAGCGCACCGGCCGCCGCTTTCGGCTCTACGACAGTCTGGTGGTGCAGGTCGCCCGAGTGGATTTAGATGCTCGGCGTATTGAGTTTCAGTTGGTGCCCAGCATGATCCGGGCAACCCGGGCAAGCCGGCCCGCCGAGCGTGAGGCGGATTTTTATGCCCTGCCGCAGGAAGAAGAGGCGGAGTCGGAGATGCCTCCCTGGCTTGCCGAGGCCCTGGCCACTGGGCCGGCCTCGCGCAAGAAGTCATCGAAAAAACATCGCGACAAAAAAGCGCTCGCCCCGGCAGAAAAAATACACAAAGAGAAGCATCCCCAAAAGTCTGCCAAACAAAAAAACAAAGGCGGCGCTGCGGAAAAACCCAAGTCCGGCCGAAGTGCAAAGACCGCGCGTCAGCCGGCGGGCCGTGCAGGCAGTGCGCGCAAGTCCCGCCGCGGTAAGGGCACCCGCTGATGGGCCGCGATGTCAAAGAGATTTGTCTGCTGGGGTTTCACGCGGTGCGCGCACGGCTGCGGACTGCGCCCGAGACCATTGCGCGCATTGTGTTTGATGGACAACGCCGCGATGCTCGTATCAACGCGCTGCTGAAGCAGGCCGAGCAGGCCAGTGTGAAAGCGATTTCCGATTCCGCACTTGCGATGGATCGTCTTGCAAAAGGCCAGCGCCATCAGGGCATTCTTGCGCTTGCCTCGGCGCGAGAGCAGCCCGATAGCCTTTCCGATTTGCTGACACAGGTCGAGGCCTTTGAGCCCGCCCGGCAGTGGCTGCTGCTTTTAGATGGCGTGACCGATCCTCACAACTTGGGCGCCATCATGCGCACCGCCGATGCCGCCGGTGTTGCGGCGGTCATTGCACCCCGGGATAAGTCTGCGCCGTTAAATGATGTCGCAGCCCGAGTGTCGGCTGGTGCCGCTGATCATCTGCCCTACCTGCAGGTGACCAATCTCTCGCGTGCGATTGATGAAATTCAGCAGGCAGGCTATCAGGTCATTGGTCTGGCTGAGACCGCAGAGAAGTCGCTTTACGCGACGGATCTCACTGGCCGCATTGCTTTGGTCTGCGGCGCAGAAGGCGAGGGCATGCGCCGGTTAACGCGCGAGCGGTGCGATCTGCTGGTGCGGCTTCCGATGCTGGGCTCGGTGGAAAGCTTAAATGTCTCAGTGGCGGCAGGGGTCTGCTGCTATGAAGCACTTCGACAGCGCACGAAATAACAAACGGATGCTGCAGGCTGCTGGCGAATTATTTCTCTTTGCGCGTGCGTTCACGAAACTTCCAGGGCGGCTCGGGCATCAGGGCGGGATTGCGCGCTGAGGCATCAATTCCCGCCCATAGGCCAAGCCGTGCATCGCGGGCGCTGCGCTCTGCCTCGGCATAGCGCTGCTGCTGGGCTTCGCTGATGTCTTTTTTATAGCGCACGAAATACCAGGCATAGCCACGCTGGATCTGGATGAGTCCGAGATCACGATCACCCATACTGACATTGGCAACCCAGCGATCGTAGGCATCCACTTTCACGGGCTGAAGCCCGATCGGGCCGGACAGTAGCAGCTCTGTGAGTGACTCTTTGGCTTTGTTGGAATAGGGCTGGGTTTTCTCGGGCGCGTCAATTCCTGCGATCCTGACCCGCACCGTGCTGCCATCTTTTGCTTTTAAATTAAATGAATCACCGTCAAATACCTCAGCGACCGAATACGGGCCAGCCGGCAGCTGCGGACCACTGGTTTTCTGGCAGGCTGGCAGGCCGGCAATCAGCAGCGCAGAAAAAATAACGCTGAGTAGCCGGCGGCGCCTCGGTGTTGCCGGGTTCACGTTTGTGCTGCGAGTGATTCAGCGAGGGTGAGCACCGCCGCCGCATACATAAAGCTGCGGTTATATTGGGTAATCACAAAAAAGTTATGGGCGGCGAACCAGTAGCCCACCGAGTCATCTTCCTCGGGCAGATCAATCAGACTTGCTTTCAAGTCGGTGGCAAGCCGTGCGCTGGCCTGGCTAATGCCTGCGCCCTCAATTTCGGCGACCGTATGCACGGGCTCAAGCTGTGGTGCGACGAATCGCTTTGCATCGGCGCCTTCAGCAACTCGGGCCACGCTGTGGCTGGCTTCACCGCTTTTCCAGCCATGCATTTTTAGAAAGTTTCCGACCGATGCGATGGCATCTGCCGTGCTGTTGATCAGATCCGGCCGGCCACGGTTTTTGTAGCTCACGGCAAATTTCTGCCAGCTGCTGGGCATGAACTGCGGCAGGCCTAAGGCACCGGCAAATGAACCTCGGACCTCTTTCAGATTCACGATGCCCTGGCGGCCTAATAAGAGCAGCGTTTCGAGTTCGCGTAAGAAAAATTCAGAACGTCTTGGCGAATCAAAGCCCAGCGTCGCCAAGGTCTCGACGGCAGGGAAGCGGCCAGTGAAATTTCCGTATTTGGTTTCGACACCAATGATGGCGGCGATGATGTGCGCCGGCACGCCGGAGTCATTGGCAACGGACTGAAAGACCTCTCGGTGTCGGCCAAGAAATTCTTTTCCCTCTTTGGTGCGGCTGGCATCGGCATGCTGCGAGAGATAGCGGGCCCAGGAACGTTTTCTTGGTGGTGGATCGCCGGGCGCAGGCGGCGGCGGAGCAATTAACGCCAGGGCCCTGGGCTGCGCGCCCAGCGTGCGGAACTGACTCTCGAGCCATGGCCTGGGTAGGCCATGCCGGTCGCTCATCATGGAGATAAATTCCTGCACATCGCTGCGGCCGAGCCAGCCGAAGCGCAGCCGATCAGCGAGCATTTCCGCATAGGGCTCTCTGGGCGATTTTGCCGCCGGCTGCTGGGCCAAGGCCGCCTGGCCAGGCAGCAGGCCTGCAAGGCCGATGAGGCCGCCCGCCTGAAGAATTGATCGACGTGATTGCCGCATGCGCGTGCCGGAAATGTCCCCTGAAAGATCCTCCAGAATTGTCGCATTAGAATGAGCGTCAACGCCAAATCAGGATGTTGCCGAAAATGAAAATCCTTGTTCCAGTCAAACGCGTGGTCGATTACAACGTGAAGGTCCGGGTGAAGGCCGATGGGTCGGATGTCGATATCGCCAACGTGAAAATGTCGATGAATCCGTTTGATGAAATTGCAGTCGAGGAAGCCACGCGCCTGAAAGAAGCCGGCATGGCCACTGAGATCGTTGCCGTGAGCTGCGGTGTTGCCCAGTGCCAGGATGTCATTCGCACCGCCATGGCCATCGGAGCAGATCGTGGCATTCATGTGCTGTGCGATCAGCCGCTTGAGCCATTAGCGGTTGCCAAGATGCTGAAAGCACTCGCAGAAAAAGAATCCGCCCAGCTCGTGATTCTGGGCAAGCAGGCCATCGACGATGACGCCAACCAGACTGGCCAGATGCTGGCGGCCCTCTGGGGCGTGCCGCAGGCGACTTTTGCCTCGAAAGTGGAAATCAGTGGCGACCAGATGACCGTGACTCGGGAAATCGATGGCGGCTTAGAAAAACTCTCCATGCAGCTGCCGGCGGTCGTCACCACGGATCTGCGCTTAAATGAGCCGCGCTATGTGACGCTGCCCAACATCATGAAGGCGAAGAAAAAAACAATCGATCAGGTGTCGCCAGCTGACCTTGGTGTGGATGTGACGCCCCGACTCAAACAGCTGAAAGTCCAAGACCCGCCAAGCCGCAAGGCAGGCATCAAGGTGCCCGATGTCGCCACCCTGGTCGATAAGCTTCGTAACGAAGCCAAAGTAATTTAAAGGGGCAATGGCCATGAAGATTCTAGTAATTGCAGAACACGCCAATGATCAGCTGCGGCCCGTCACGGCCAACGCGGTCGCTGCAGCATCAGCCCTTGGTGCAAAGGCAGGCGGGGCCGAGATCACAGTCTTGGTGGCGGGCCAGTCTGCGCGGCCGGCTGCAGAGGCTGCGGCCGCCCTTGCCGGGGTGAGTAAGGTGTTGCTGGCCGAGGCCGCACATCTTGCTGAGCAGGTGGCCGAGCCGATTGCTGAGCAGGTGCTGGCGGTCTGCGGCGCAATGGACGCGATTATTTTTCCTGCGACCGCTTTTGGTAAAAATACTGCCCCCCGTGTGGCAGCTCGGCTTGATGTTTCGCAGATCTCTGATGTGATTGAAATTGAAGCAGCCGATACATTTAAGCGGCCGATTTATGCCGGCAATGTGATTGCAACGGTGCAGTCCGCCGATGCAGTGAAGGTCATGACCGTTCGCGGCACCTCCTTTGAGGCCCATGGCTCGCAGGCGGTAGCCACAATCGAGAGCGTTGCGGCTGCGGCAGCGCCCGCCCGAAGCGCGCAGTTTCAGTCCCGCGAGGTCGCCGTTTTGGCCCGGCCAGAGCTCACCGCCGCCAAGGTGGTGATCTCTGGTGGCAGGGCCTTGGGCTCTAAAGAAAACTTCGCGCTGCTGGAAAAACTTGCGGATACCCTTGGCGCTGCCTTGGGGGCAAGCCGGGCTGCAGTGGATGCGGGCTATGCGCCCAATGACTGGCAGGTCGGACAGACCGGCAAGGTGGTGGCCCCGCAGCTTTACATCGCCGTCGGCATCTCAGGCGCGATTCAGCACCTGGCAGGCATGAAGGATTCCAAGGTGATTGTGGCCATCAACCAGGATGGCGAGGCCCCGATTTTCCAGCTGGCCGACTACGGCCTGGTGGGGGATCTCTTCCAGATCATTCCTGAGCTCACCGACACGCTGGCAAAAAACCTGGGAAATTAAGCCCAGGACTGCTAGAATCGAGGGCTTTCCCTTGGGCGCTGGCCTTGGCTTAGCCCCCGAATTCATGAAGGAATGTTGAGATGGTCATTATTCGATTAGCCCGAGGCGGCGCCCACAAGCGGCCCTTCTTTTACATGGTGGCGACCGATTCGCGTAGCCGCCGCGATGGCAAGTTCATTGAGCGGGTCGGATTTTTCAATCCCCTGGCCGCAGCCAATGAGCCCAAGACCCAGGTATCGATGGACCGTGTGGACTATTGGCGCAGTAAGGGCGCCCAAATCAGCCCCCGCGTTGCCCGCCTGATCAAAGAATTTGCTGCCCAGAAAGCAGCCTGACTTATCACCGCCACCCGACTGGGTGGCGCTCGGAGAGATCGGCGCGCCCATTGGCTTAGCGGGCGCGGTTCGGCTCCACACCCTAAAGTCCGTTACCGGACTGCCCATTGATGACAGCCTGCTGATGCAGTCCAACGACTGCTGGGTCTATCTCGCGCAAGCTAAGCCCGCCCGCTGGCTGTATTCCGAGATCCAAGAGTGCTCCGTTCAGACCCGCGGTCTGAAGTTACGTCTTCAGGCGATACAGACCCGCGATCAGGCCGAGCAGTTAAGAGGCGCCCAGGTGGGCTTATCGCGCAGCGTCTTTCCCGAGCCCTCTGAAGACGAGTCTTATTGGGCGGACCTGTTGGGCTGCACGGTCATCAATCGCCAGGGCAGCCGGCTTGGAGAAGTGCAGTCGCTTCAGACCAATGGCGCACATGATTGGCTGGTGCTTGATGCCGGCATGATTCCTTTTGTTGCCCAATACATCGATCAGGTCGATACCCAGGCGCGGCGCATCGATGTGGATTGGGATCCGGAGTGGTGGCAATGACACGCTTTGATGTCATCACACTTTTTCCTGAAATGTTGGATGCGGTCACCCGCTACGGCATCACGGGCCGAGCCTGCGAGCGAAAACTAGCAATGGTGGTAGCCCATCAGCTGCGCGACTATGCGCACGACGCCTACAAAACCATCGACGATCGGCCTTATGGGGGCGGGCCCGGCATGGTGATGATGGCTGGCCCACTGACTGAAGCGGTGGTGGCAGTTAAGGCCCAGCAGCAGGCGGCCGGATACGTCCCCGGCCCGGTGATTCTGATGAGCCCCTCCGGTAGGCGGATTGATCAATCGATGATGGATCGGCTGGCTCAGGCCCAGGCCTGCTGGACCCTGATCTGCGGCCGATATGAAGGCGTGGATCAGCGGTTTATTGATCAGCAGGTCGATGAGTGCTGGAGCCTTGGCGACTTTGTGCTCTCCGGGGGTGAAATCGCAGCCATGGCGATACTCGATGCGGCAATTCGTAAGCTGCCGGGGGCCTTGGGCGAGCCGGAATCGGCCATCCAGGAGTCGTTTTCCTTGCAGGGGCCGGGCGGCGGCATTCTGGATTGGCCGCATTACACCCGGCCAGAGGTCTTTGCCGGCGCCGCGGTGCCGGACGTGCTTTTGTCAGGCCATCATGAGAGAATCGCAGCTTGGCGCAGACAGGCCGCCTTCTCGGCGACCCAAGACCTTCGGCCCGATCTCTTGATGCCCCGACCCGGCAAGCCGGATCCCAGTGGAAAGTCATCGACCTAGCGATTGCCAGGAAAAGCCGAATCCAAAGGTGTTGTAGTGAATGGAATCAACCCCATCCTCTGGGCTAGCCGCGCCAGGCTGAGGCCACGATGGTTTTGGAGAATTTATGGACATCATTCGTCAGATCGAGCAAGAAGAAATTGCTCGCATGAACAAAAAACTGCCCGAGTTCGCACCGGGAGATACCGTTGTTGTTAACGTCAATGTCGTCGAAGGCAATCGCAAGCGCGTGCAGGCCTACGAGGGCGTCGTGATTGCAAAGCGCAACCGCGGACTGAATTCCTCTTTCATCGTTCGGAAAATTTCTTCGGGCGAAGGCGTTGAGCGGACCTTTCAGCTGTACTCGCCGCTGATCTCGGGTATTGAAGTGAAGCGTCGCGGCGATGTACGTCGTGCCAAGCTTTACTTCCTGCGCGAGCGTTCGGGCAAATCGGCCCGTATTCGCGAAAAGCTCGCGGCCCGCAAGCCCGGGGCTGATACCGCGGCAGAGGAATAAAAACTGCTTAGCTTCGATCCTCAGCAAACGGCGATCGAGCCACGTGATGCAGAGCCTGCTCTTCCCGAGCAGGCTTTGTTGTTTTCAAGCCTCGAGATTTTGTTTGGCCGCATTGAAACGGAGTCCGATTTTCCGCTCTGGACCCCAGAGCTGCTCAGGGATCGGCGCCGTCCGGTGCGGCCTGTCACCCCAGAGACGGCCACACCGGCCTCGGTGCTCATCGCGCTTTTGGGATCGAACATCGCTGAGCAAGGCCCCTCGGTGATTCTGACCAAGCGCACACAAGACCTCTCCACGCACGCGGGCCAGGTGAGTTTTCCTGGGGGCCGGGCAGAGTCCACGGACGCGACTGCCGAGCAGACTGCGATCCGGGAGGCCAGCGAAGAAATTGGTTTGGATCCTGCCGCAGTCCGGGTCTGGGGGAGGCTGCCGGATTACCTCACGGCAACGGGGTTTCGCGTTTCACCCGTAATCGCCCGGGTCGATGCACAGGCCACCGCCTTTGAGCGCGATCAACGGGAGGTCGAAGAGATTTTTCATGTGCCGTTGTCTTTTTTGATGAATCCCGCCAATCATCAGGTCCGGCTTTTGCCTGCAGAGCGCAGCCCCACGGGAGAGTTAATTCGTTTTTATGCAATGCCCTTTCGGGGAGAGGCCCTGACCTCCCCCGGCCAGATTCAGGAGTTTTTTATCTGGGGAGCGACTGCATCCATGCTGCGAAATCTCTATCACCTTTTGTGGGCAGCCTGGAATCAGCATCGGGGGCTGGCCGTTCGAGGTTAGACTTTCCGCTATGACACTGTTTAGTTTTATTTTTGCGATGCTGCTGGAGCAGTTTCGTCCCGTGCGGGACGACTCTGCCTTTGCCAGGCGCGTTGAGCAGCTTTTTTTGCGCGTGGAGCGGTCGACCAATTCGGGTGAGATATCTTCGGCGCGGCTGTCCTGGTTTGCCATTGTGGTGGGGGGCACCGTCCTGACCTGGGTCATCGTGGCGCTTTTATCGCATGTCAATGTCTTGCTGGGTTTTCTGGCGACTGTTGGTGTTCTGTATCTCTGTATTGGTTTTCGTCAGTTCAGCAATCGTTTTACAGAGATCCAGCTCGCACTCTCTGTCAATGATTTGGAAGGCGCGCGAAACGCGCTGCGCCAATGGATGGAGCACTCTGGCGGCGATGTCCTGACGCGCCTTGCTGCCGAATCGGGCGACAGTTCTGCGATTTGTCGTGAGGCCATTCGGCTGGCCTTGGTCGGTGCCCAGCGGCATGTGTTTGGAGTGATCTTTTGGTTCGTGATTCTTCCCGGCCCGGCAGGCGCGGTCCTCTACCGATTAAGCGCAGAGGCCCGGCGGGTCTGGGCGGATGCACGCGATCCGGTGCTTGCCAGCGGCGCATCCGCAGCACCGATCTCGCCATTTGGAGATTTTGCGGTGCGCGCCTTTGCCTGGGTGGATTGGTTCCCCTCGCGTGTGACGGCGATTGTGTTTGCGATCGTGGGTAATTTTGAAGATGCCATATTGATGTGGCGTTACAAGTCAGGCTTTGCGCCACATAAAAACGATACCGAGCGGGTGATTCTGTCTTCCGGAGCAGGCGCGATGGGCGTGCGATTAAGTGTGCCCGAGGCACCCTCCGTATCGATTCGATTCGATGAGCCCTCGGAGACTGAAGCCTTCGGCGGGCCGTGGCCGTCCTTGGCCCAGGATATTCCGGATTTGCGTGAGGCCAACGAGGCCGCATTGCGATCCGCGGTCGGCCTGGTCTGGCGGGCGTTGATTCTTTGGGTGGCGCTGGTGTTGCTGGTCTCGATTGGCCACTGGCTGGGCTGGCTGACCTAGGGCCGACAGCGGCCCGCTGCACCGTCTTTATTCCGGCTGGGCGGCGTTATTTTTGGCCGTCATGCTGTGGACCTCGGCCTCGGTCTCGGCAACTTTCTGTGCGATTTCCTCAACGCGTTTTTCAATCTGAGGAATTTTTTCTGACGTGTCGTGCATCGCATTCTGAATGGTGAGCGACATTCGTTGCTCGATTTCTGTGCGAATTTTCTCCACCCGCTCTTGTGTATTTTTGAGCTCGAAATACAGCACCAAGGCCACGATGGCCACTGCGATTGCAAAGGCAAGCAGCAGGGTTTCCATACCGCCGAGTATATACTCGGCCCATGCAAGCAACGCGTTTATTTTTGCTGCAAACCCATGCGCAAGACGCGGCGATCCTGGACCCTCTGACTGAATTCTTAAAGGGATTCACCGCCTCAGTGAGCCGGGTCATGGTGTCCCCGGATGCCTTGGACGGCACTGATCAGGCAGCGCTCGATACGCTGGCACAGATTCGCGCATCCACTGCATCGTCGGCGCCGCCCGATGCTTTAGCGCCCACGATCTTGATTGCGGTGGGCCTGTCGGCCTCGTTTGCGTTATGGCTGGACATGTTGGATCGGATCCGCACCAAAAAAACCCGCATTCGACACTCCACCGTGATTCATCCCGAAGTGATTGAGCAGCCATCGGTGTTATCGGGCGTGATCGCACTTGCGCCATTTTTGGGGTTCGATTTCTCCCTCTCCACCGCTCGGCTCGGCCCCGACCGTTTCGCGCAGTGGCGACTTGCCCGCTGCCGTGGGGCACTGGCCTCCCTGTTTGGCGGTGGCGCTGTTGCCGCGCCGCAGGACCATGGCTGCTGGTCCGATCAGGGCCAGGTCCGCTGGGCGGATCTTGCCCGGCGGCTGCCTTTTGCCTCGGTGGCCCAGACGCTGCCCAGTCTGAAGCGGCCAACGGTCTTGGTGCTGGATGCGAAGACCCGGGCCGACCAGGTCGAGGTGCAGCTGTGCACATTGAGCGGAAAAGTGACGGTGATGGATTCCCCGATGGCGATGCCACAGGTCGGACACGTTACACTTGCCGCTGTTGACTGGATCCACAAAGGCCTTGGCTCGACCTGATGATCGACACGGCGTCCGCAATCAGACCTGGAATATGGATCGCTCTGATCTGTCTCGTGTTACTCGCCGTCTTGGCGATGGTAGCAATGCGGGATGCACGGCGCAAAAAACACAAAGCCGCCGAGCGTAAAGAGGTCGTTGAAAAGGCGATGGCGGGAGTACCGCCGGCCGATAGCAATGAAATCGATGTGCTCTGGGGTGAGGCATTAAAGGGCATTGAGACCCTCCAGACCCAGCTCAAAGACGAAATCAGGACTTTAGAAGATCGGCTTGCTGCCGAACGCGAGGAAGTCCAGACCAAAACAGAGGCCCTAAAAAATCTGGCCCGTCAGAATCGGATTCCGATCACACTGTACGAACTCTACGAGGGCATGCGCCACTATGGCCGCAAGTCGCGCGAGGCCCAGAAGGCTGACCTCGACTGGCACGGCAAGATCGGCGTGACCCAGATTGATGTGGTGGAGACTGTCCAGGTCCAGCCTGGCTACGAGATTTATTTCACCCTCGAGGACCAATCGTTTTTGCTGGTCGGTGCCCATCATCGCTATAGCCGCTTGTCGTTTATTGAGCTGAGCCTTTTTGATCAGTCCGATGCCTGTCTGGTCACCGTCCGGGTGCGGCCCGATCAGCGCGGGACCCAATTGATCGCCGATGCAGTCATTTCGATGAAATCGGGCCCCTGGATTCAGACCCTGCTGGCCTGCCGTGCCAAGATGGATGTGCGTCATCGCGAGGTCAGCCTGCTTGCTGAGCATCGGGATGTTCAGCAGTTAAAAGAAAAATTCTCCTTAGACACTGAGTCTTCGGACCTTCACTGACCAGCCTTATGAAACCGTTTCAGAGCATGACTGTGAACACCAAGAGCCTGTCCTTTACGCTGGTCTGGACTGCCTTTGGGCTGGTGGTGCTCACTGCCGTCTGGCTGGCGTATATCGGCATTCAGATTTCCTCGGCTGGCCATCGGTTTACTGCCCAGGCTTTAAAGGCGCCAGATGTGGATCAGTATCGCAAGGCCTTGCGGCTGGAGCAGCTGTCTGCGCCCAAAGGGGTGGGATTTAATTCCGAGAAGGCCGCGCGTGATGCGTCAGTGGCGCAGATCTTTGAATGGATCGCCGAATTTGAAAATGGCCGCGCCAGTGATCGCCTGAAAAAACTCAAGCCCGTTTTATCAGGTGTGGTCTTTGGCGGAATCGCTGAACGCATTGGCATGCGAGCCGGTGATGAAGTGGTCAGCGTCAATGGCGCGGCGGTGGATTCAGTGCTGGCGGTCTACGACATGCTGGATCAGCGTGGCGAGCAGACCGTGCAGCTGGTGATTCGTCGTCAGGGCCGGCTGTTTTCTGCAAGCCTGGCCGCCCCTGCAGGCGAGCGCATCAATGCTGAAAACAGCGGCATGCTCTTTAATGTGCCCAAGGGA
>Ga0255210_1000417_pt1 | contig 16048 bp, 13 predicted proteins | sample Miss_Yuk_RepA_8d_FD_188422 | JGI IMG/M metagenome (GOLD analysis project Ga0255210, IMG submission 188422) | Freshwater microbial communities from Mississippi River, Louisiana, United States - Miss_Yuk_RepA_8d | ecosystem: Environmental > Aquatic > Freshwater > River | place: USA: Louisiana...
TTATATATATAGATGTAATAATTATATTATTATTTGCGATTCTTGGGCTCACGAATATTATAAAAGATTGCCTATAACAAGAATGATGGAATATGATGAATTTATTAAATGTATAGTTAAAATTAACACTTTATATATATCATATAAAAGAACAAATAGTATAGATGACTTATTACTATATAATTTTATTATAGATTCTCTTTTCTTAGTTCCATATAATAGACAACATATTAAAGACGCAGTACAATCATTTTCTCATAAAAATTTATCTTTTATTGTAGTAGTAGATCCAAATAAAGTAGTTGAAATATTGGATAAACTTGTTGAAGAAAGTGAACCTTTTAATATGTATTCCGATCTTGGAGGAAGTAAAAAAAGAAGAAAAAAAACTATAAAAAATAAAAGAAATCGTAATAAAAAGGGAAAAAGTAGAAAAAATAACAAATCTAAAAAATATTAAATATTAAATATTAAACGGATAAATACATAGTGTTATTATATGGATAATCATATAATAACAATTTTACAAAACTTTGAAAAACCTACTGCCGATTTTTTACAAGGTAAAGAATGTTTAATATGCTTAGAAACATTCGATTTAGAGTCTAATAAATTTCTTAAATTACCATGTAAATGTTCTAGTTCAGTATACCATATAGATTGTATACTAAAATTGTTAAATTCTGGAATAAATAAAAATTTTTGCCCACATTGTAAAACTAAATATGAAATACATTTACAACAAATACAAACACCGTCAGCAACTTTAGACCAAGAAAATATTAATTTACGAACTAGAAAAATTTCACATATATTATTTATTCACATATTAATAAATTCATTAATGAATGTTGTAAATATATCTTTATCAGAAGATGAATATCATAAAAATGTACCAAATATTATGTCAAAAATATTATTAATATGTTATTTTGGTAAGGTGCTAGTTAATTGTTTTATTGTATTTAGACTTAAATTTGATTATGAAAAAATAGTAAGTGATTTAAATTTTAGTTATATGATTCAAACAATATTATTCATATTATTAATTGCTTTATTAAGTATAATAAAAAAAAATTACAATACTATATTCATACTATCAAATAATGTAATTTTTTGTTTTAGTGATTTGGCATTTCGAACAATTATAGAATGTAAAATAACAAATCGAATATATATTGCTTAAAATAAAATTGAAATAAAAGTTTTTAAATTATAAAAAGTATTAAAATATATAAAATTGTAAACCTTGTTTTAAAAAATGGCATATGCAACTAGAGAAAATGGGTTTACACTAAGTAGATATACACAGCAACAAGTAATAGAATGCGACATTGACTCAAGTAAAATTTGTAATATAATGAATATTATAATGGTCAAGTACTGTAAGGTTAGTGTATGTGGATATAATATAACAGATGATGTATATTGGGGAAAGAAAATAAATAAGGGTATTTGCGAGTTACATTTTCAAATCTACATTAAGAATCTTGGTCTAAATAATACAAATGTTATTATTAATACAGTTGGTGCGTCAAAAATGGTAGATAACCTATGTAAAACATTTAAAGATGTTGTTCGCTTCTGCGAGATGATAGACTAATCCGTCTTATCATAACATTTTGAAAATTGTGTATAAGAAAAGTATATGTAGTTATAATAAATCTAAAAAAAATTGAAATACTTTTTTACATTTTGTGTAAAACATAAAATATTAAAATAAACGCTTTTTTAAAAAATGACAACCGTAGAAACACCACATACTCGCGCGGATAATGAGGCGCTCAGTTTAGCAAAAATTCACACACACATTAATAATGACACACTATGTGGCGCAAAAATTAGATCCGCATTTAGCGCTGCTTTTCCCGAAACCCCGCAATTTGCTAGGTCAGTTATGTCCGGAGGAAATCGTAGCGTTCATCATGACTTAAAAATACAATGGGCGAATGAATCTCATTATATTACTAGTTCTAAAACTGTTGAGTTCAAAGGAAGTAAACATAAAAAACCAATTGATACTACTAAGGCACCATGGGTTAACGGCGTTCAGTTTTACAACGGCACAGGCAGTAAATTTAATGTAGGCAAAGAATATGCCAGACAATTTTACGATAAAATGTTGGACGAAATCATTGAACATTTTGGTATTGTAACCCCCAAACCAACTTTTGAAGAGTGGTCTAAGGATGCTTTTATCCAAGGTAAACCTAAAACTCAATTTGTAAAGGAACTTAGAGAGAAAGGATATAAAAGTGAATATTTATCTGAGTGCCGTAAAAAATTCACAAAACTATTTGAATTAAATGCAGAACAACTAGAACTATTAAAAAATGAGGTATATGCTATTTCGTGTCAAGTCTTAGAAAGTAAGGATTATTGGTTACAAATTCACGGCGTAATGGAAGACCCAAGTGATTTCGAGGTAAGTTGGACTGGTAAAATAACAATGGCACCAATTGTTAGTGTGGAAAAGGACCAAAGTAAATCAGATGTTGATTTCACATTTACTTGTGAAGATGGCAGCGTATTCCACGCCAAATTAAGATGGGGTTATGGTCAATGTATAACAAATATTCGATTAGATATTAAATAAAGGAAAATTAAATTATATATATACTTTTACTACTTAATTAATTTAGATATATTTTTTTTATTTAATTATAAAAGTCAAATGGATTTAGTAAGTGCTATAGTTATTAGTTATACTTCTACATTTGGTGTTTTTATAGCAGTCAGTGCTTATGTGAAAATTAAAAAATATATTATTGAAAAATACTATGATTAAGTGTTATTTTTCTTTATTTTTTAGAAAAAGGTGGATAATAAAATTGAATAAAATTATTATTTAAAATCAAAATTATAAATAATAATAGAATGAGTAAAAAGGCGAAGACTACTACTAAAAAGCAATTATTAATTGTAGAGGATGACTCTAAAGTCTACAATGCTGTAAGTTTATTTTCAGGATTAGGAGGTGATGCGTTGGGTATGACTCAAGCAGGATGTAAAGTAATTGGATACAATGAATTGAATCTAAACTTCTGTAAATCACATGACGCAAATTTGAAAGACTGTGAACTAATATGCGATGGTAAAATCACTGATATATCAAAATTGAAGGATGATTGTTTCACAAAATTTAAAGGAAAAACAGATGTGCTATTTGCGGGGTTCCCGTGCCAAGGATTTAGTAATGCCGGTAAAAAAGCAGACGACGATCCTCGTAATACGTTATTTTTAGAATTTCTTCGCGCCACAAAATTGATAGAACCATCGCTCATTATTGGCGAAAATGTCAAGGGGTTAGTTTCAAGAAAAACCACATCCGGTGAAATGTATATTGATGTTATTGTTTCAGAGTTCGAAAAATTAGGATATAATGTTATTTATCAAATATTTAAGACAGAAAAATATGGCGTGCCCCAGTCACGTGAGCGTCTAATTATAGTTGGTGTCAAAAAGGATAATCCATATGGTTGGACACCTAAATTTCCAGAAGAGGTTGGAGGTAACCCAAATCTAAAATCAATTGTCACTTATAGCATGGAAGGTGCTTTAAAAGTTGATCCTGAGTGGTTCTCAGAAATTCCAGATGAGTGTATTATAAAAAAAATGGATGATACAACTGAGTATCCAGATAATAATGGTGCGCATCCTTATTTACTCAGTAAGTTAAACGCAAGTGAAACAGATAGGTTTTACGCAGGCAAACAACATGATAATTTGTTTTCGTTTAGTAAGAGAATTAGTCCGATTCATTGCGAAATCGTAGATATTCGTCAGCCAAGTAAAACAATTATATGTACATATGATCATCAACCGCGACTATTTGTGCCAATACAGAATGCGTCAGGATGCTATTTGCGAATGTTTACACCGGATGAATTAAAGCAAATTCAAGGTTTTCCGAGTGATTATATTGTGTGTGGAACTAAAAAAGAAAAAATAGTTCAGATTGGAAATGCTGTGCCTCCACCATTAATTAGAGCAGTTGTTGAAAAAATAATTAAATAATTTAAATAATTCTGGTTTTGATCCAATTTTCTAAAAGTGTGTTAATTCTTCGATTTGTTCATCTATATTACTAATCAATGCGTTTAAGGTTTTAACTTGTTGAATTAAGTCATTCTTTTCATTTTGAAGTTGAGTTATTTTTTTCTTTTTTTGTAGTTGTTCAAGTCTTAATAGTAAATTTTTTTCTTCATTTTCAATATCGTCGATCTCTAACTCTTCTTCAATTATTAATTTAATATTTGAATTTTTATTTTTTGGATTGGGTGTTTCCAGAACACTTCTTAAATATTGGTACAAACGTGGACTGCTATATGATAAATCAGTTGTTGTATAAGTACCCATTTTGCTCTCAGGTCCGCCCATTAATTGCCACTCTATCCACGTAATTTCCAGCATGGGTTGCGACAAAACAAGTACATTTCGATCACCTTGCCCAACATTTTTGGACCAACTCGGTAACCTTTCCGATGGCGGTTTGACATCTAATATTTTGTGTATTACAACTCTCATGCCATGAAAATAGAATGCAAAGTATTCTCCTGCCTTGGCTTTATTGTATCGACTATCATCCCAACACCATTGAAATCCATCGTGCAATACTCTTGATAACTGTTCGTTATAATCGATATAACTTAGACTTTTAATGTCCTTACTAATAGGCGACAAAGTTAAATGATATAGGTTATCCATTCTTTTCTAATATTTATAAAATAATGTAAATTATAAATATTTGACTCAATTTTTTCTTTTTCAAAAGGCCGGATTCTCTTTAAGTTGTTTTGGCAATTTATTATATAAAATGCAACATTTTTCGAAATTCAAAGACTTTTTTGGAAAATCCATTTTTGGACATTTATTTTTGTCCATTTTTGAAAAATGAAAATACTTTTCGAAATTCAAAAACAGTGAAAAATTGAGTTTTTTGCTGAGACCATAAAAAAAATTAGCGTCTCATTCCAAAAAAAGTTTTTCAAATTTGTGACGATAAATTTTTTTTGAAATATATTATAAAATAAAAAGAATTTAGGAGATTTTTATATATAGGATTATATATAGGATGTATCCTACAGAAAAATCTCCAAAAATCTCCACAAAATTTCATTGTGAATTATGTGACTATAAATGCTGTAAACAAAGTGAATATAACAAACATATAATGACATCTAAACACAAAATCCTACATGATCCTACATCAAATCCTACATCAAAAATCTCCGATAAAAAATATATTTGTGTTTGTGGTAAAATATATAAACATTCATCTACTCTGTATGCACATAAAAAAAAATGTGACCAACAATCAAGCACATGTAATGAAGAAACAAATACAATAGTTGAAGATGATATAGATAAACCAATGGATTTTGATACAATTGATAAGGATCAATTAATTCTAATGCTTATAAAGCAAAATTCTGAATTAATAAAAGAAACATCTGAGTTTAAAAATATTATGATGGAAGTTATTAAAAATGGTACACATAATACTATACACACAAATTCACATAATAAATCTTTCAACTTGAATTTCTTTTTAAATGAGACTTGTAAGGATGCGATGAATATCATGGATTTTGTAGATTCAATTAAAATACAATTATCTGATTTGGAAAATGTTGGTAAACTAGGTTATGTTCAAGGAATCTCAAAAATAATTGTTAATAATTTAAATTTACTCGATGAAACAAAAAGACCAGTTCATTGCACTGATTCAAAGAGAGAAGTAATGTACATTAAAGATGAGGATAAATGGGAAAAAGAAAATGAAGATAAATCAAAAATGAGAAAGGTAATAAAACATGTGACACACAAGAATTCCAAATTATTAAAAGAATTTAAAACAAAGTATCCTGGATGCGAGAAGAGTGATTCTAAGTATTCAAATCAATATGATAAACTTATTATCGAGGCAATGGGTGGCAAAGGTGATAATGATGCGGAAAAAGAGGATAAAATAATAAAAAACATAGCGAAAAATGTTGTAATTGATAAGGACGAAGTTCTTTAAGTTACTTTGGCAATTTATTATATAAAATACAACATTTTTCAAATTTCAAAGACTTTTTTGGAAAATCGATTTTTGGACATTTATTTTTGTCCATTTTTGAAAAATGAAAATACTTTTAGAAATTCAAAAACAGTGAAAATCTGAAAAAATGCTGAGACCATAAAAAATTTTAGCGTCTGATCACTGAAAAAAGTTTTTTAATTTTGTGACGATAAATTTTTTTTGAAATATTAATTAATTTTAAAATAATTTAGCAACTTTTTCCGTTGTTAATATATGACAACGATTAACAACGTTTTGGATGCTAAAATATGCTCTGGATTTTACTGTAATAATTGTGACTATACAACGTGTAAAAAAAGTAGTTTTGATAAACATATTGAAAGCAAAAAGCATAAAAACAACGCTTTAACAACGCCTAACAACGATTTAGTTGCTAAAAGTTGCTCTAAAAAAAAATATACGTGTGAGAAATGTGTAAAGACTTTTTGTGATAGAGCAGGATTATGGAGACATAAAAAAAAATGTGACCAACAATCAAGCACATGTAATGAAGAAACAAATACAATAGTTGAAGATGATATAGATAAACCAATGGATTTTGATACAATTGATAAGGACCAATTAATTCTAATGCTTATAAAGCAAAATTCTGAATTAATAAAAGAAACATCTGACTTTAAAAATATTATGATGGAAGTTATTAAAAATGGGACGCATAATACTATACACACAAATTCACATAATAAATCTTTCAACTTGAATTTCTTTTTAAATGAGACTTGTAAGGATGCAATGAATATTATGGATTTTGTAGATTCAATTAAAATACAATTATCTGATTTAGAAAATGTTGGAAAACTAGGTTATGTTCAAGGGATATCAAAAATAATTGTTAATAATCTAAATTTGCTTGATGAAACCAAAAGACCTGTTCATTGTACTGATTCAAAGAGAGAAGTAATGTATATTAAAGATGAGGATAAATGGGAAAAAGAAGATGAAGATAAATCAAAAATGAGAAAGGTTATAAAACATGTTACACACAAGAATTCCAAATTATTAAAAGAATTTAAAACAAAGTATCCTGGATGCGAGAAGAGTGATTCCAAGTATTCAAACCAATACGATAAACTTATTATCGAGGCTATGGGCGGAAAAGGTGATAATGATTTGGAAAAAGAAGACAAAATCATTAAAAACATAGCGAAAAACGTTATAATTGATAAAACAACCGATATTGAATAATAATTTTTTAAACTAGATGTAATCGTATTTTGCGTTTAAAACTTTCCTCATCATTAAACAAAAATAATTTGAATTTTCTACAACCAAAATTTTCAAAATCGTCTCTCAATGTAATCCTTGAAGACAATTTTAATTCAGGCAAAAAGACAATATACTGAAAAAGTCCATCATTCCGATTTATTTTGTCAAACACATATCCATCATATTCTTTGTTTAATACGTCTACATTATTTGCGCAAAGATCTAATAATGTACAATCACATTGCACCTTTCGAATCGATCGCATTGTCACATTAATATATTCCAAATCCTTTAACCACTTATCATAAAATTTATCCACATTTTCAGACAATGTAATGATACCCATAACGCTCTGTAATTTGATCATATTTAACAAGTCAACTAAACGACGGATTGGACTCGTAATATGAATATAAGCGTCCATATCAAGCAACTCATGGCGAATTGACGTCTCACTAGACGCTATTAAAGAACCGTCGATATATTGTCCAGACGCACTATTCCATATTTTGATAAATTTCGACACATCTTCAGGAACACTATCAGGCACAGAACATTCACGCTTCATTATTGTAGAGCGGAAAACGCCAGTATTATGTTTTAGCATTTCGGTCGCACAATAGTAGTTCATAAGAATCATAAGATAGCAGACAACATCGTGACTATTTTTGATACTATTAATGTAACGGTTTTTCCTAGACAGATGTTTAGTCACATCGAGTAAACTATTATATTTTTCGTTTCTAAGTAGAGACGCTTCTTCATAACAGAAATTTCTAGCAACTTTGATTAAACAATTACTATATTTAACGTCGATAATCGTATTATCTTTAATAAAAACATCCATAACGAACGCAACTCTCGTCACCTTTTCTTGTAAACTACACAAACAATCGGATAAAATCGTCGGCAACATAGGTCGCTTTTTGTCGGGTAAATAAATGGTCGAGATGCGCTGGGAAAATGAGTCCCAAAGGTTTAAAACATCTAACCATACTGTTACATTAGCAATGTATATGCTTAACTGCTGTACACCATCTTCACCGCATCGAATACTGAAACCATCATCAAAATCCTGACTTTTGGGTGGGTCAATTGTGAATACATACCAATCTTTTATATCGGTTCTATCTTCTATACAAGGAAACTTAACTTTTATGCTGTTAATAAAATCCTCGTGATCACTTTTACCAACCGCCCTTGCGGTATCTTTTTGAAATTTCTGAATAGATGCGTTTAAACTTTTACAATATAACTGATATTCATAAAAATTATCTAAAATATCAACAGGACCAATTACATTTGTCAAAACGCCGATAGGGTGCTTATCGGACCATTCCGCAAATGAAAATGTTACGTATAAATTAACAAATACTTTTGAGAACCCAACATTTTTAATTTCATATGGAACCAAAAAAGGTGGTAATCTAAAATCATCTGGGACACATTTATACAGTAATTTGCCATTTTTGGCGCGACCATATGTCTTGTTTCCATTAATAATTAATACGGCCGGCATATTTGAACTAGACCGGACTGATGAATGAATAATTTCAACGCATTTCTCTTGGTTAAAAGAAAAAACATCATTGGAAAATAATTTGCTTTCATTCGGGTCAAATTTAATGTCAACTTTTTTAAAATTATGCGTCTCAAATACTTCCCATGATAAATAATTACGGTCATTTATATAAACTTTGTATAGTTCCATTTGTTACTAGATATATGTAGATATCATTATATCTTTAATTTATATTTTTATATTATTTCTTTCTTGTAAGTCGTATTCTTTTTTTAGTTTGTTTCCTGTTAGTTATATTTCTGTTTTTTCTTGTATTTTTTCTAAGTGTATAACGTTTTCTTCTCTTTCTAGTTCCGCCTCCTATATCCATTTTTGACCCTCTTCGTAATCGTCTCTCTTCTGATTCGGATACAGAATGGTCATCAAGTTTTGTTGTACTACAAGCAAACGAGATAACACACACATTAATTATTAGATCAGGATATTTTTCTTCTAATTTACTAAGAACATAACTTAAAGGTCTTCTTCTAAGTGGAACCATATCATCAATATTTACTCCGGTATTTGTTATAACAATAATATTTTTATCTTCAGTAACCGGTTCGGTTGTTGGATTATAACTATAAAGATAATCTGGAAAATTTGTACCCGGACTTGCTTGAACAAGTGTGCCAATTTGAGTATCATCCTCCGTCGCCTCCGCGTGCCATTGTGCAAATCTTATATCTCTTTCTGTAACTCCATGTGAATGTAATTGTCTACTATCGGCGCGAAGTGCTGCTAATGGTGTTTTTACCCTCATATCACCTGTCATAACTTTGGATAATGGACCAAGTTTTGCGGTTTTAACCCATCCACCTATAACACGGTCTGAATAAGTTTTTAAAGCTTCTGCCAGTAAATATTTATAATGTTCAAATGTTGTTTCATCTGCGTGTTCTAATATAATTGATAAATAAGCGATCTCTTGTAAAACATCATGGGTTGTTATGGAAACATTAGCTATATTACTAATAATATTATCAATTGTTTCTCCTCTTGGTGGTTGTCCGTAAACTATTTTTGGAGCATTAATATTAGCAGCTTTTTGTAAACTAAGACCGCAGCGAGCAGATAAATTTATGTAAGATAGGTTAGTTCTTTCTGGGATACGAAACATTTTTGGTTTACCGTCTAAGTTAAATTCTGTAGTTCCATGTGTCAATACAGCTACAAATAAATTTATTTCTCCTTCTTTTCCAACAGCGTATCCTTCTTGTCTAACAGCATCTCCTTCTAACATACTAGAATCATCATAATAAGTATCAGGACTTAAATCAGGACTATAAGATGATTGGTTTTTATATATATATCTTGCGGTGCGGGATGTCATTTCTTTATCTGTATTGTATTGCATATCATCACACCCAAAATTAAAAATAACAGTAGTTTCATTAGGTTGAACTATTTCGGATAAAGTAGTGTGTGTTGGGTCTGCTTGTCTAATATATTCTCCAGTCTCCATATCAATAACCCTATTATTAATATCAGTAATTTCTTCAAGTTCGCACGCAAAATGATAATTTGGCAATCTTTCTCCTGCTTCATATACCACAACTTCACCAATTCCATCAAGATTTGCCAACCAATGTATGTCTTCTCTCGCATTTGTAGCAGTTTCCTTATCTAAATCACCAATTCGTTGTAAGCGAGATAACTCTGCTGTCGTAAGATTTGTGCCTCTAAGTTTATTTAACTTTTTAACACCAGGTGCCAAAACTCTAGATGTATAATCTTTTAAAGAATTTCCAATTAACCCAACTTTTTGATTTAACGCAGTTGTATCACTAGTAATTGCCAAATTGTGCGCTGAATCTGCTATACACTGTAAAACTTCGCGAAGCGATATTGCGTTTGTTTTAATCTCTTTAGCAATATTTTCGAGTGGGCGAATAGTTATACCATAATTTATTGGAACTCCTCTGATAAACTCGCGCTTTTGTAAACATACACCATTTTTAGGAGCCATATATACCATAATAATTTTGGCACCCTCTGGTACACGCATCATATCTTGTCGTCCTCGAGTATCATACAATTTACTAGCGTGTGTAGTGACACAAATAATTTTATTTCTTTTTTTTCGAATGGAAGACGCTACTTTAAAGGGTCCTTCATCATCGGTATCTTCACCCATTGTATTTGGATCTGAATGACCAGGATTATGTTCTTCATCTTCTTCCATATTGTATATATAAATAAATTATAAAAAAAATTGAAATTAAAATAAGAAATGCTTAAAAGTTATAAAATAACAAATATGAGTTTTGACGCTGAAAATAGAAGTAACAATTTTCCAACAATATATTCCACACGGACATATAGTGGAACAAGTAGATGTTCATTTTGTAATATACTCGGTCATAATATAAGAAGATGTACAGATACACGCATTATTGAATTTGAACAAGAATGTCGAATGAGTAAATCTTTCTGTGTATGGACTGTAGAACCGCGCAATACGTTTAAAGAATGGTTAATGGAATATTATTTGATTGTTAATAGCGAAGTAGTAAAAGCATTTGCTATTAGTCGTTGTAGTTGTAGAATGTTTTCGAATATAGATGTAATTATAGATAGTATTACAAATTATATTTATGAAGAGGAAGAAGAAGTATTAGATAATGATTCGTTACAAGAAGTTTATAATTTATTAGCATCATTGCAAAATCCGAATTATACAAATATAGAAAATAGTGCCAAAAAATTTAATATTACTAGAAATGTCGAACAATTAGAAGAACAACAGTGCGAAGAAAAATGCGAATGCGCAATATGTTATGAAGAATCTATACCAAAAAAACACAGTATTACACTAAATTGTAAGCATCAGTTTTGCAAGGATTGCTTTAAAGGTTGTTTGAAGAGTACGCCAGTATACAAAGATTTACCATCATGTGCGTTATGTAGAGCAGATATAACTACAATTACAGTTTGTAGCGAAAGCATTAAGAGTGAGTTAGATGAGTTTATAATTTTGTAAAAATAGAGAATCCAATAAATAATAAATATATAATATATAATATAGAACATGTCATCACTTAAATTACCAGAACCAATAATAGTAAGTAAAAAAATAACAACCCAATTAGATGAATTAGAGAGAAAAGGTGAAACAATTGTTACTATTTGCGGTTACGCAAACTTTGAAGCGATTTTTTACTTGCATTTAATAAAAAAGTATAGATCAAATTGTGTGACTAAAAGACAAGGACCATTAGGTAGAGATGATGCTATGTTAGGCATGTATATTGATATAAAAGTTAAACTTACAAAAGATGAAGAAGCAATAATGCGTGAGGAGTTTGTAAATTTAGCGAAAACACTAACGGAATGTATAAAAAAGGGTGAGGAAACTATAATAATACCATTAAATTATTATAAAGGACGCACACGCACAGGTCACTCAAATGTGCTAATTTATAGAAGAAGAACAAATGTAATCGAACATTTTGAACCACATGGTGGATCATATAGAGGAAATGAAAAAGGACAAACAAATATTGAAAAAAAGATTGATTTTTTTATAAGAATTTTTAATGCGGAACTAAAAAAAGCGAACTTGAATACTGTTACTTACGTAGAAGCAACAACTGTGTGTCCGTATTTGAGAGGATTACAAGCACTTGAAGAAAATAGTATATTAGAAAGGGGCAAAAATGAACCAGGTGGTTATTGTAGTATATGGAGTATGTTTTTTGCTGAGTTGTGTTTAAAAAATCCGGATAAATCGAGTGAAGAAATATTAGAGAATATTTATAATTATTTAACAACAAAAGAAAGCGCAAACGATTATCTAAGAAAAATTATAAGAGGTTATAGTGGATATATAGTTGAATCTATTAACACATATTTAAAAATATTTTTTAAACCGACATACACAGTGATTGATGTAATTGGTTTTACTAAAAAACTTATTAGGAAAAAATATGATACATTTAGAGATGTAATTAAAATGTTGATTAATTTGGAGTCAGAAATATTGTTAAATGATGATTATGATTTAGAAGCAGAATTAAGTCGTGTAAAAAAATTGTACAAAACGGCAACAAAAGGTATGACAATAGAAAAACAAAGAGAGGAGCGAGATAATGACGAAGCGTTGCGATTTTTATATTATCGAAAAAGAATATTACAGAATTACGAAGAATATAGTAATTATGGTAAAATTTCAGAATCCATCGCGGATTCTCCTTTGGAATTAATAGAAGACACGATGACAGATCATTATGTTCTTGAAAAGAAACAAAAAGCGCACACTCAAAAAGCATTGGAACCTCTATCAAAACCAGCGCCAAAAGCGAAAACACAAAGACGTCGTTTATCGCCAAATACAAAACAGGAAAGAGAAACGGCAAAACAAACAAGAAAAGCAATTAATGACCTTATAAAAAAAGAAAGACAAGCGAAAAAAGATAAAGAAATGTTGGCGAAATTACTAAATATATAAGAATCCTTATAAACTGGTTTTATTTGTGGTAGTTTATATAATTATTATATTCAAAGTAAATATATATTTTCTATATATGGTTTTATAGATAAAAGTAAACATAATAAATATTTTTCTATAAATGTTGATTAAGTAATTTTTTACATCTTTGCGTATTTTAATTTAATTTTAATTATTAATTTAATTTAAATTAAATGGAGAACTTATTTACTGTTACTAAGTTTAGATATCCAAAAAACATTGAGGATTCTTTCATGAAACTATTTGATAATTATACTTTTTATTATGAACATGATAAAATATATCAAGATTTTTTTGAAAATAATAAGGTTACTGAAATAAAATTTGATGAAATTAAATCAATCAAAAATGCTATTATAAAAAAACTTTGTTTTGTTTTTAGTGTTCTCTATGTAAATGGTGGTTTTTTTACTGAACTAAATGTTATTCCAAATGATAATATAAAATCATTTTCATTAGAAAATAACAAATTATATTGTGTTAAATCTATTATAAAAAATAATACATTATTTCTGGGTATATTTGGTTCTTCAAAAAAAAATAAAATGTTATTAGACTTAATTAGTGAATTAATTACATTAGATAAATTAAATGACAATATTACATCTCAAAAATTTTATGAACTAATATCAACCCAAAACCAAGAAAATATTGTATATTTAAATGAAAGAAAAATACATAACGATTTTGTATCAACTGTAGACTCTTCTGGTAAAAACTTATTTGATCATTATTGTTACCCAAATATTAGTTATACTATACCAAATAAAATTGAAAAACCAACTAAGGTTGAAGATATAAAGATAGGTATAACATTAAATCTATTGAACAATGTAAATTCATTTTTTTCTAATGGTATTAATCAAAATACATTATTTTTAGCAGAGTTATTATTAAATGTAGGTTTTGATGTTTATTTTATTGTTGAAGATAATAAGGTATTTAGTATAGATAAATCAATAATTGATGAATTTTTGTATGATAGTAGATTTAAATATAAAACATATAGTGAAGTCTTATATAGTGGTTTTCATGTTATAATTACATTAAGTTTTTCATATACAGAAAGGTTTTTATATAATTATTATAAATATTTGAATATTAAACATGTTGGTTATTTTTGTGGTAATAGTTATCTTATTAATACTGAACAAATATTATATAATCAACATAGAGATAAACAACAGGGTGAGTATGATTTTACGATTGATGGATTACCTAAATATGATCAAATATGGAGTATACCTCAAATGGTAGAAGCAAATCTTGATTATTGGAATATTTTACATCGTTGTAAATCTATTGAAGTACCATTTGTTTGGTCGAATAATGCAATAAAATTATTTTGTAAAGCAAATAAATGTAATGAAGAAGATTTGTATTATAAAAATAGGGGAACCGAGAAAAAAATAGCGATTTTTGAACCCAATATTAGTGTAATGAAGTGGGCTTTACCAGCTATATTAATATGTGAATCAGCATATCGAAAAAATAAATTGGTTAAACATTTATTTGTAACTAATATTAGTGAGACATCAAAAATAGTAGATTTTAATTTGAAACAATTTAACAAATTTATGCGTACTTTAGACATAGTTCAAGATAAAAAGTGTTCTATTGAAAGCAGACATAATACATTATCTTTTATGCGAGATCACGCAGATATTGCAGTATCGCATCAATGGGGCAATCCATTAAATTATTTGTATTTTGATTTAGCGTGGATGGGTTGGCCTATTTTACATAACGCTTATTTATGTAAAGATGTAGGATATTTTTATAGTAATTTTAATCTATTAGAAGCGTCTGATTATTTAATAAAAATAATAAACGAACATGAATTAAATAAAGATGAATATATAAAAAAAAATAGGGAGGTTATCGATAAATATTTACCAACAAACAAAAAGTTAATCAACGACTATAAAATTTTAGTATTAAAATTATTAGATTAATTAATATATTTTATGTTTTTTATTTATTAACATATATTATAAATGCAGAACGGACCGTCGTTATCATTAACTGTGAGTAGTGTGCGCAGTATAATATCTACAATTTCCTCTGAAATTGTAGCGAGATCATCAGTTGATACATCTTTGTCTAATACAATTTCTAATGCAGTTTCAAATATTGTTGGTACTGCAACTCCATCTTCACTTGATCAATTATCAAAATTAGCAGCAGCTTTATCAAATGACCCTAGTTTTGTTATTAATTTAAGTACAAGTCTTTCAACTGAGACCAGTACAAGATCATCTGCTGATACATCTTTATCATCTGCTGATACATCTTTATCATCTGCTCTTTCTACAGAGACAAGTACAAGATCATCTGCTGATTCATCTTTATCAACTGCTCTTTCAACTGGTCTTTCTACAGAGATAAGTACAAGATCATCTGCTGATACATCTTTATCAACTGCTCTTTCAACTGAGACAAGTACAAGATCATCTGCTGATACATCTTTATCAACTGCTCTTTCAACTGAGACAAGTGTAAGAGGTTCTGCTGATACATCTTTATCTACTGCTCTTTCAACTGAAACAAGCACAAGATCATCTGCTGATACATCTTTATCCACTGCTCTTTCAACTGAAATAAGTACAAGATCATCTGCTGACAGTTCAATATCTTCAATGATTTCAACTTTGATTGGGGTTGGTACACCATCTGCGCTAGATCAGTTATCTGAATTAGCGGCAGCTTTGTCAAATGACCC
>Ga0255210_1000419_pt1 | contig 15990 bp, 14 predicted proteins | sample Miss_Yuk_RepA_8d_FD_188422 | JGI IMG/M metagenome (GOLD analysis project Ga0255210, IMG submission 188422) | Freshwater microbial communities from Mississippi River, Louisiana, United States - Miss_Yuk_RepA_8d | ecosystem: Environmental > Aquatic > Freshwater > River | place: USA: Louisiana...
CGGTGTAGGCCATCTCGCCGGCATTGATGCGCGCGCGGCAGGTGGGGTCGGACTGGTAGGGCAGGCGCATGTCCATGCCACCCACCTTCGCCAGGGCACCGTCCAGCTCGGGCGCGGTGGAGGCACCGGTCCACAGGCCGATGCGGAATTCGTGACCTGCCTCATGCTGCTGCTGGATGTGACGGGCCAGTGCCTGCGGCACCAGCTTCGGATAGCCGGCACCCGTGAAACCGCTCATGCCCACATGGTCCCCGTGCTGGATGAGACGGGCGGCATCGTCGGCGGACATCAGCCTGGAGCGCAGGCCAGGGTGCAGGATGCGCGAAACGGGGCTCAACATCGGAAGTCCTTGCTATGCAAATGGATAAAACTAGGGTTTACCCTTATTTTCGCAGCAATCGATGTCATACACTGGTCAAAAAGACTGTTTTTATGTACAGTTTTTGAATGATCGAGCAGCATGTTCCGCTTCCCCGTGTCAAAGGTCGCGGAATGGCCTGGCAGACCCCTCACCGCTTTCGGGCTGAGGACCGCGAGGCCTTCGACGACGGCTGGGACAGTCTGACACTGACGGCCGCTGGTCAGGCAGACGCTGGCCCGCCCGCCACCCAGGTCATCTGGGAAGACGCGCGCAGCGCCATCACCCGCAACGAGTCCCCGGATATTGGTTTCTCGCTGGGCCTGAACCCGTACCGGGGCTGCGAGCATGGTTGCGCGTACTGCTACGCCCGGCCCAGTCACAGCTACCTCAACCTGTCGCCGGGGCTGGATTTCGAGACCAAGATCATTGCCAAGCGCAACATCGCCGAGGTACTGCGCCGCGAGCTGCAGCGGCCATCCCACGTGCCGGACCTTCTGGCCATCGGGACCGTCACCGATGCCTATCAGCCGGTCGAACGTGACCTGCGCCTGACCCGCGCGGTGCTGGAAGTCTTGCAGACGGCGCAGCATCCGCTGGCGATGGTGACCAAAGGCAGCGGGGTCGAGCGCGATCTTGATCTGCTCGCGCCCATGGGGCAGCAAGGCCTGGCCGCGGTGTATGTGACCATCACCACGCTGGATGCCCGTCTGGCCCGCATTCTGGAGCCGAGGGCGGCCGCACCGCACCGGCGGCTGCGCACCATCCGCACTCTGGCCGAGGCCGGCGTACCGGTGGGGGTGAGCGTGTCACCGCAGATTCCCTTCATCAACGAGGACATGGAACAGGTGCTGGAGGCGGCGGCGCAGGCAGGTGCCACCCGGGCTTTCTATCAGGTGCTGCGCCTGCCCTGGGAACTGGCACCCATCTTCCGGCAGTGGCTGGCGCAGCATTACCCGCAGCGCGCCGAGCGTGTGATGGCCCGCGTGCAGGACCTGCATGGGGGGCGTGACTACCGCGCGGACTTTGCCACCCGCATGAAGGGACAGGGTGTCTGGTCCGACTTGCTGCGCCAGCGCTTTGACAAGACCTGCCATCGGCTGGGACTCAACCGGGAACGTGTGCCGCTGGACAGCAGCCGGTTTCGTCCCGCCGCCCTGCAGGCGCAGCAATCGCTGTTCTAGCGATCCGGTGTCGGGTCGGTCCGGGCCGGATCAGGCTCCGTGACGCTCCAGCGATTCCAGAGCATCGGTGCGCCAGTGATGCAAGGCCTCGTAGTAGCCCTCCCAGACACAGCCGTTGCAGCCACGGCCGCAGCAGGTGGTCGGCTCGGGCGGCGGCCGTCGCAGGGTCTGGTCCAGGTCCAGGTGGCGCTCGCGCAGGGCGCGTCCTCTCAGGTGGGTGATCAGCGCATGTGCGGTCGGCAGGTCAGCCAGTGGAATCAGGCCCGGATCGTGCTGGGTGAACCTGGGTTGCTCCTTGCCCTCGAACACCGCGGTTTCCCTGAACATGGCCGCAGGTCGCACCCACAGTCCGAAGCCCCCATACAGCGCGCGATAGAGCGTCATGCCCTGCAAGGTTTCGCTGCATCTCACCGTGTCGATCACCTCATACCAGCCGCCCTTGTAGTGGCGGTACAGGCCCGGGGGGGTGGGTTCCAGGGGTGGCAGGTCGTGATCCACAGGGGTGTTGGCAGTCATGGCTCCGGGATTGTGCGTCAGCCCTGAAGACCACAGCCATCTCACAGGCTGGGGTGTGGCAGATGTGGCACGTCAGCGGGGGTCCTTTCTGCGCTTCCCTGATGCCAGGCCTCAAGCCAGGACGGCAGGGTGTGAGCAGGGTCATCGCCCAGTCCGCGCACCACGCAACCGCCGGCTGCACCGGCCTTAGCCACGGCCTGCAACTGAGCGGTTTCGAGGATGCCGCCGATCCCTACCACCGGCGAAGGTGCCATGTGCGTCCACCAGGACAGGTTGTCCAGGCCCTGAGGGCGCCAGGGCATGTCCTTGGTCGTGGTTGGCCAGATGGGGCCGCAGGCGATGTAGTCGGGCGCCAGTGCCGAGGCGCGGCACAGCTCCCACAGGCTGTGTGAACTCACGCCCAGTTGGACTCCGCCCTCGCGTGCGGCCTGCAGCTTGGTACGGTCCTGGACTGACAGGGCCAGCAGGTCCTCTTGACCCAGGTGAATGGCGCTTGCCCCTGTGTCGATGGCGATGCGCCAGTGGTCGTTGACCACCAGCAGCGCTCCGGCCGCGTCGGCCGCGCGTTGGCTGCGGGTGACGGCTTCTCGCAGGGTGGTTTCCCAGGTCGTGTCGTCCATGTCGGTGGGACGTTTGAGGCGCAACTGGATGGTGTCTACTGTCGGTCGCACCGACAGGACCGCTTCGACGCGCTCGGCACAGTCGACGATGGCATAGACACCCGGCGCGCGCCCGCGGGGCCGCTGGGCCCAGGCGTGCGGGAGTGCCTCGTCCAGCGACAGCTGGGGCAGCAGGCTTGGATCGTTGACAAACCCATCCCGGGCGATCACCGGCCCCACGCCTCGGCCCACCGCGCGCGCGTGGCGCAGCGCGTGGGTGGCGGCCATCTTGGCCAGCACGGCCGCGTCGGCCGTCACCCAGCCCAGTGCCAGCGCCGAAGCCAAGGCCGACGCGAAGGTGCAGCCGGTGCCGTGGTTGTGCGGCGTGGTTTCGCGCGGCAACGCCAGCCAGCCAAAGGCCTGCCGTGTGTCCAGCCAGTCCAGTGACAGCTGCCCGTGGCGCTGCAAGAGTGCCGCATCGCCGCCGGTGATCACGACCGCCTCGCAGCCCAGCGCCCGCAGTGCGCGGCCTTGCTCAGGAATGTCGGTCGTAGCGCCGTCACCGAGCAGGGCCACCGCCTCGGCCTGGTTGGGCGTGATGACGGTGGCGCGTGGCAGCAGCAGGTCGCGGTAGGCCGCGCGCAGCTCTTCGTCGGCCAGCGCGGCGCCGGTACTGGCGCGCAGCACCGGGTCCACCACCAGCGCCAGTGGCTGCTGCGCACGCAGCCGGTCGATGAAGGCGGCCAGCACACGCACGTTGTCGGCACTGCCCAGCAGGCCCGTCTTGATGACCTTCGGCGGCATGTCCCTGGCCAGCGTGTCCAGCTGCGCCTGCAGCACCGCGGGCGGTGTGGCTTCGATGTGGGTGACTTCGGTGGTGCTTTGCGCGGTGATGCCGGCCACGATGGTGCAACAGTGCACACCCAAGGCGTCGGCCGCCCGCTGGTCGGCGGCCAGGCCGGCGCCGCCACCGCTGTCGGTACCGGCAATGCTCCAGATGATGGGAATGGTCATGTCGTCATCCGATCAGGAAAGGGTGTCCGGACACCGGCGTGGAGGCCACCGCCATGTCCTGCGGGGCCATCACGCCGGCTTCGAAAGCCGCACGCCCGGCCTCGATGGCCAGGCCGAAAGCGCGCGCCATGCGCACCGGGTCCACGGCCTGAGACACGGCCGAGTTGAGCAGCACCGCGTCGAAGCCCAGCTCCATCGCCGCCGCCGCGTGGCTGGGGGCGCCGATGCCGGCGTCCACCACCAGCGGTATCCCCGGCAGGCGGGCGCGCAAGGTTCGCAGCGCAAAGGGGTTGATCAGACCCTGGCCCGAGCCGATGGGTGCGCCCCAGGGCATCAGCACCTGGCAGCCCACATCCAGCAGGCGCTGGCAGGTGACCAGGTCATCGGTGCAGTAGGGGAATACCGCAAAACCGTCCTTGGTGAGCTGCGCGGCGGCCTCCACCGTGCCCCAGGGGTCCGGCTGCAGCGTGTGTTCGTCGCCCACCACCTCCAGTTTGATCCAGGTTGTGTCGTACAGCTCCCGGGCCATGTGGGCCAGCGTGATGGCCTCGCGCGCGGTGCGGCAGCCCGCTGTGTTGGGCAGCAGGCGCACACCGCTTTTGATGATGCCGGCGACAAAGCCGTTGTCGCCCGCCGCGGCCAGCGTTCGCTTGAGGCCGACGGTCACCACCTGTGCACCGCTGGCGGTGATGCTGTCGGCCAGCACCTGCGGCGAGGGGTAGCCCGCGCTTCCCAGCAGGAAGCGGCTGCCGAGTTCGACGCCGTAGGGCGCCCAGTTCGATGGGGTCATGGGTGTTCAGCCTCCGACGATGGCTTCAAAGGTGAGCACCGTGTCGCCAGGTTGCAGCACGGTGATTTCACGCTGGGTACGGGGAACGAATTCGCCATTGACGGCGGTGGCCACCTGCCCGGCGTTCACCCCTTGTTCGGTCAACAGCGAAGCCAGCGTCAGTCCTTCGGGGCAGGGAATGGTTTGCTCGTTGAAGCGCAGGGTTTCAGGCATCGGCCGGCTCCGGGTGTGGTGTGGGCAGACCGACCCGCTCCAGCGCGTCCTGGGTGAGTGCTGGCGCCAGGAGCCAGCCGTGTCGGTACAGACCGTTGATGCGCAGCAGGCCGTCGGCATGCTCGATGTGCGGCTCGTTGTCGGGCAGGGCAGGGCGCAGGTTCGTCTCCAGATGCACGATGCGGGCCTCCGCCAGCTCGGGCATCACGCTCTGGGCGGCAGCCATCAGTTCCACGGCGCTGCGCAGGCTCACCGGTGACCGGTCTTCGCTCTCGATCTCGCTGGCACCGATGACGATGTGGTCGCATGGACGCGGCACGATGTAGACGCGGTGTCGCGGGTGCAGCAGGCGCACCGGCCGGTTCAGCGGCACGCCGGGCGCCTTCAGCCAGACCACCTCGCCGCGCACGCCGCGCACCGGCAGGTCAGGCCGGGCGCCGGTGCCACGCACATCGATGGCCAGGTCGAAGCGCTGTTCGCCGCCGTCGTCCAGCACGATACGACCGGGCTGCACCGACGCCACCGTGTGCCGCCAGCGCCAGCGCACGCGCGGTGCGGCCGCGCACAGGGATGGCAGCACCTGCAGCGGCAGGATCTGGCCTTCGCCCGGCAGCAGCCAGGCGTGCAGGCGCGGGTCGATGGCCGGCTCCAGCGCCGTCAGGGTGTCACGGTCCAGCCGCTGCGGTGTCTGCGCCGTGCCGGCCAGATCGGGCGCCTGGGCCAGCCGCGCCAGCACGCGCTGGGCCGAGCCCAGGTCGCTGCCGTGGGCCACCAGCAGGCTGCCGAGGGTCCGCAGCTGCAGCGCCGCTTCCTCTCCGGTGCCAAGGCTCGTCGAACACCCGCTGCAACTGCCACAGGCGGCGGGCAGGGCGCCCGCATGCGGCGATCCTGTGCGGGCCAGCGCATCGGTGATCTCGCGCCACAGCGCCATGGAGCGCCAGCCCAGCGCTGCGATGGCCGGGCCGCTGTTGTCCAGCTCGGCCAGCGGGCTGAGCATGCCCGCTGCCGTGAAGGCTGCCGGTCCCTGGCCGTCGCTGCGGGCCTGCGGACCATCGGCTGGATCGAACACGGTCACGTCGTGATGGGGAGACAGCTGCCAGGCCAGCAGCCGGCCCAACAGGCCGGCGCCCGCGATACCGATGCGCGCCATGGCTCAGCCTTTGTTCTTCAACGTGTCGAGGGGCACGTAGAACTCGCCGCCGACCGCCTTGAACTCCGCGCTCTTCTGGGCCATTCCTTCGGTCAGAGCCTGTTCTTCGCTCAGACCCTTGGCCGCCGCATAGTCGCGCACGTCCTGCGTGATCTTCATGCTGCAGAACTTGGGCCCGCACATGCTGCAGAAGTGCGCCTCCTTGGACGAGTCCTTGGGCAGGGTTTCATCGTGATAGGCCTCGGCCGTCTGCGGGTCCAGGCCGAGCGCGAACTGGTCGCGCCAGCGGAATTCGAAGCGCGCCTTGCTCATCGCGTCGTCGCGCGCACGCTGGCCCGGGTGCCCCTTGGCCACATCGGCCGCGTGGGCCGCGATCTTGTAGGCAATGATGCCCTGCTTGACGTCATCTCGGTCCGGTAAGCCCAGATGCTCCTTGGGCGTGACGTAGCACAGCATGGCCGTGCCCATCCAGCCGATCATGGCGGCGCCGATGGCGCTGGCGATGTGGTCGTAGCCTGGCGCGATGTCGATGGTGAGCGGGCCGAGCGTGTAGAACGGTGCTTCGTGGCAGTGCTTGAGCTGCTCGTCCATGTTGGCCTGGATCATGTGCATGGGCACGTGGCCGGGTCCTTCGATCATGGTCTGCACGTCATGCTTCCAGGCGATCTGCGTGAGTTCGCCCAGGGTCTTGAGTTCGGCGAACTGCGCCTCGTCGTTGGCATCGGCCGCGCTGCCCGGGCGCAGGCCATCACCCAGTGAGAAAGTCACGTCGTAGGCCTTCATGATCTCGCAGATCTCGTCGAAGTGCGTGTACAGGAAGTTCTCCTTGTGGTGGGTGATGCACCACTTGGCCAGGATGGAGCCGCCGCGCGAGACGATGCCGGTGCGGCGCTGGGTCGTGAGGTGGATGAACGGCAGGCGCACGCCGGCGTGGATGGTGAAGTAGTCCACGCCCTGCTCGGCCTGCTCGATCAGCGTGTCGCGGAAGATGTCCCAGGTCAGGTCTTCGGCCACGCCGCCCACCTTTTCCAGCGCCTGGTAGATCGGCACCGTGCCGATGGGCACCGGGCTGTTGCGGATGATCCAGTCGCGTGTGGTGTGGATGTTCTTGCCGGTCGACAGGTCCATCACCGTGTCACCACCCCAGCGGATGGACCACACGAGCTTTTCCACCTCTTCCTCGATGGACGAGGTGACGGCCGAGTTGCCGATGTTGGCGTTGATCTTCACCAGGAAGTTGCGGCCGATGATCATCGGCTCCACCTCGGGGTGGTTGATGTTGGCCGGGATCACCGCGCGGCCGCGAGCCACCTCGTCGCGCACGAACTCGGGTGTGATGATGTCGGGGATGCGAGCGCCCATGGGGTTTCCGCGAAGCCGGGTCTCGCGCTCGCTATCGCCCAGGTATTCGCGCATCCACTCGCGCTTGCCGTTCTCGCGGATCGCGATGTACTCCATCTCGGGCGTGACGATGCCTTGTCGGGCGTAGTGCATCTGGGTCACGTTCTGGCCCGTCTTCGCGCGCAGTGGACGGCGCTGCAGGGCAGCGGCCTCGGCGCGCAGGGCTTCGATGCGCGCGTCAGCCACCTCGCCGTGTTTGCCTCCGTCGTCCAGCGCCACGCGGGCACGACCTTCGTGGTGTTCGGTGTCGCCGCGCGCGGCCACCCACTGGCTGCGCACCGGGGCCAGGCCCTGGCGGATGTTGATGTCGGCGGCCGGGTCGGTGTAGGGTCCCGAGGTGTCGTAGACCGTGACGGTCTCGCCATTGGTCAGCGCGATCTCGCGCATGGGCACCTGCACGCCTGGCTGGGCGCCAGGCACATAGACCTTGCGGGACTGGGGAAAGGGTTCTCTTGTCAGGGACAAGAGTTGCTGCAGCTTGTCGGGGGCGTTCATCGAGGCGGTCTCCAAAACGGTTGGATGAATGCCCCGCCTCGACGCCGGTGTTGCAGGCACGGACGCCCGCCACGGGTGGACGGACGCACGCGCCAACGGCGCTGCAGCTCTTCTTACGCTGGTACTAACCAGATCAAGTTCGCGGTTCCGGCGGTCAGGTCCGCCATCTCAGCACGCCATACGTGCACCCCGGAGCGGACCCGAGTGTATCCGCATCGGGGCATCACCGACAATCATGTCCATGGACATCATGGGTCAAATCCTCCCCTTCCTCCTCGCGGCCTTCCTGCTGACCGCCACGCCGGGGCCCGACAACCTGATGGTGCTGAGCGTCGGCGCCTCCAAAGGCCGGCGGCTGGGCATGGCCTTCGGCCTGGGCTGCGCGGCCGGATGTCTGAGCCACACGGTGCTGGCGGTGCTGGGTGTGTCGGCCGTGCTGGCGGCGTCGCCGGTGGCCTTCACCGCGCTGCGCTGGGCCGGCGGGGCTTACCTCATCTGGCTGGGCATCGGCGCGCTGCGCAGCCGCGGTGGCATGGGGCTGCCGGTGACCGGTGCCGATGTCGCCGGTGACTCTGCAGCTCGGCAGTTCGGCAAGGGCGTGCTGGCCAATGCCATCAACCCCAAGGTGGTGCTGTTCTTCCTGTCGTTTTTGCCGCAGTTCGTGGTGCCGGCGCAGGGCAACGTGCCGCTGCAGATGGCGGTGCTGGGCGTGGTGTTCACCTTGCAGGCTGCCCTGCTGTTTGGAGCGCTGGGCTGGTTTGCCGGCAGCATCGGCCAGTGGCTGCAGCGGCGCCCGCGCGCCGGGTTGTGGCTGGACCGCCTGGCCGGCGTGGTGTTTGTGGGCCTGGGCCTGCGCATGGTGGTGTCACGATGATGATGAATCTCCTGTTCCGTGGTGTGGTGCTGGCGGCCCTGGGCTTGGGCTTGAGTGCGCGGGCCGACACACCACCGGCGCCTCCGTCGGCGCTCGACCTTCAGAAGCTGCTGGCCTGCCCCGGTTCGCCCAACTGTGTCAACTCGCTGGGCGTGGGCGGTCTGTCACCGATGGCCTACGAGGGGAGTGCGGCCGATGGCATGGCCAGGCTGCGCGCCACCGTGGCCACCTTCAGAGAGGCCCAGATCGAGCGCGCCGACGAGATTTCGCTGACCGCCATCTTCACCACCCGGCTCGGCTTCCGCGATGAGGTGATCCTCGTCATTGACCCGGCCACGCAGCTCATCCACTTCCGCTCGCGCTCACTGGTGGGTTACTACGATTTCGGCAAGAACCACTCGCGCATGGAGGCCGTGATCAGTGCCTTTCTGCGGCAGGGTTCGTAGGAGCCGCAGCGCCTTTTGAATGGACAAGGCTCATCGCGGCATGTCCCGCCGGGCCGCCTCCATCACCTGCCCGAGGGCTGGGAACAGCACGTTGCGTTGCCAGGCCTGCATGCGCTGGCCATAGACCTGGCCGATGCGCTGGTCTACCGCCTTGGCCTTCTGACGTTGCTCCGAGGTTTCGACGGACAGGGCACGGGTCAGTTCATCCTCGTTCAGCTGCTGCGTCAGTTGGGCCACCAGTGAGGGCAGGTAGGCTTCCAGTGAGACCGTCTCCCGCATCTGGGCAGTGAAGCCTTGAAAGCGCGCTGGCCGGTCGGGCAGTGGCTGCGCGGCATCCTGGAAGCGCTCGATAGCACGAAGCCGCATCTCGAACAGCTGTCCGTTCCACTGACGCAGGCTCGTGGTGGCCAGCAGGCGCTGGGCCGCCGCCTCATGGCCGTTGGTAGGTTGCCATGCCGCCGATGGCGTGGCAGCTGGTTCTACCATGGGTGCTTCGCTCGCCAGCCAGGCGTTGGTCAGGCGGTCCAGGTCCTGCCGTCCCTGTTGCTGCAGGGCGTACTCAACTTGGTCAATTGCGGGTTGCAGGCGCTTGACCAGCCATTGCCCGTCGGCGGAGCGATAGAACTCCAGCAGGGTAGCCACATCCTCTGCCGCGACCTGCGTCAGGTAGGTCTCCTGCACCAACGACTGCAAGGGGCCAGGCCACGCGAAGTGGCGGGCCATCACCTCGGCCAGCTGCCGGCCCAGCTCGTCCCGGGCTTGGGGTGACAGGTCGCGCCACCGGGGGCTGTTGACCGCCAGTCGCATCTGGCCGGCAAAGGTCTCGCGCAGACCAGCCAGTTTGCCTGGCCAGTCCTCCAGTGCCATCAGTGCCTCGACATCGGCCTGGCTCGCACGGGCAGTTGTGCTCGTGGTGGTTGTCGTGACCGTGGTCTGCGCTTGTGCGATACCGCTTTGCAGGGCCATGGTTGTCAGGCCGAGCACCAGGGCCAGTGTACGAAGGCGAGCGGGCATTGGTTTCATCGGGTCGGGTCTTTCTGGTCAGTCGAGCAGGGATTCCACGACGGGATCCCGGGTGCGCAGGCGTGTCATGCGCTGGAAAAACAGGTTGTTGGGCACGCGCAGATAGCTGCCCTTGTCTTCGGCCCCCGGCGCTCTCTCTTCGAGGGTGGTGTAGATCAGGTTGATGTCCAGCACCCGGCCGCCCAGTCCCGGCTTGTCGCCGCTTTCCAGCAGCTCCACTTCATCGTTGAGGCCAAAGGGCCGCGTGGTGTAGATGAGAATGGAGCAGAAGATGTTGGACAGCACACTCCAGGCGGCAAAGAAGGCCACCGCCGCCACCGCGGCAAACCCGGTGAAGGCGGTCCACAGCACCATGCCGGACACCCCCAGCCGGTCCAGCACCCACAACAGGGCCGCGCCGAACACCAGCAGGCTGATCAGCCGGCGGCCCCCCACCACCAGGTCGACCGGCAGGTGTTTGTCTTCGCCCAGCCGGTTGATGAAGCGGTGAAGGACAGACCGGACCAGCAAGGCCAGCAGCAGGATCAGGGCAATCTGCAGGCCGATGGTGATGAGTTCGATCCAGGGTAGTGCCCAGTCGGGCAGCAGGTCTTTGAGTTGGGTCATGGTCAGGACGTTGATCCGGTCGGTGTGCGTTGCGCGGTTCGAGGCGACCATGCAGACGATAGTTCAACCACGCGGGCTGCTACACTTTTACCAGCCTCGCGGTTTTCTGCATGACAGCAGGAATGAAAAGGGAACGACAGAAGGGCGGTGATTCGATCGCTGCCCAGGCTGTGGCTGCCCCCGCAACTGTGATCGGTGAGCCGTTTGTCCTCCACGCCACTGGCCTTGTGCCGGGAAGGCCGGCAGACAGCATTGACCCGAGAGCCAGGAGACCTGCCGTGGGGTGTTATGTGTCTGTGCCTGGGCGGGGTGTCCCGGAGCAAGTCCGTCGGTTCTGTCGCGGGTCTCCGGCTGCACCCCATGGCGTGCACAGTCTGCTCGTGGCAACCCGCCGCCTTGCATTTTCCATCGTTCCCCGCCTCCTTTGACGGAGGTGTTTCTTGTCCATCGTTTCTGTTTCGGGTGCGCCGGTTGGGCCGGATGCGCCACGGCCGGATGTGCCGCCGCCCATGGCGGTGGTCGACATGGTCTGGCCAGACCAGTCCAACCACCACGGTACCCTGTTTGGCGGCGCAGCCCTGTCCATGCTGGACCGGGTGGCCTTCATTCTGGGCAGTCGCACCTTGCGGGGTGCAGTGGTCACCGCTGCCGTCAGCCGCCTGGACTTCGCCGCGCCAGCGCTGTCGGGGCAGCTTGTCGAGTGCCGGGCACAGGTCATTCGGCGTGGCCGCCGCTCGGTCACCGTGGATGCCACACTGGTGGCCGAGTCCCTGCTCACCGGTGAACGGACCGTCTGCCTCTCGGGTGAGTTCGTGATGGTGCGCCAGATGGATCGGGACGCCCAGGGTCCTGCCCAAACGTCGTTGCTGGCGGGTGAGCAGCTGCCTTTGCCGCAGTTGGCCCGGGACGGTGAGAGCACCGTCGCGGAGATCGTGTTTCCCGGGCGTGCCAATCACCGCGGTGTGCTGCATGGTGGGCCAGCCATGGCATGGATGGCCAAGGCCGGTTTTGTTGCCGCCACCCGTCGGGTTCGCCGGACAGTGGTCATGGCCGCCAGTGAAGAACTCATTTTCAAACAGCCTGCCCATGTGGGTGACGTGGTTGAGGTGAGCGCGCGAGTGGTTCAACAGGGAAACCGATCCCTGCAGGTGCAGGTGCATATGTGGGCCGAGTGTCCGGCTACCGGTGTTCGGCGGCACTGCAGCGAAGCCAAGCTGGTGTATGTGGCTGTCGACGCTTGAGTTGCGACCGCTGTCTGCAACGCATCGAGGAGCACTGGGTCTGCATCTGCTCGCACTCACGCCCGAAGACCGCTATGCCCGTTTCGGCTTGACGCTCAGTGACGAAGCCGTGCTGGGTTGGGTGGAGCGGCTGCGCTGGGACGATCACCACTGGTGGGGTGCGTGGATGACCCACGACGCCGACCTGGGCCTGCTGGGCAGTTTGCAGCTGTCGGCCTCGGCCAACCCGGGTGACTGGGAGCTGGGCTTGAGCGTGGCAGAGCCACTGCGCCGTCGTGGATTGGGAAGGCTGCTGCTGTCGACGGCGCTCAACCACCTGCCGCAAGTGCAGCGCATCGTTTGCCATCACGGTCACCCGGCCGTGGAGAACATGCTCAGGCGCCTCGGTCATCCGCCGATGGGTCCTGCTTGAGTTGCAGGCGCCGGGCATAGGTGGTGGCGATGCGTCGGTACAGGGGCACCCAGAGCAGCACGTACAGCGCCGGCACCAGCGCCGTGAGCCCCAGGCCGATGTCGGGTGCGCCGCCGAAGAAGGCTCGCCAGAGCCAGTACAGCTCGGCCAGGCCGAACAGCACGCCGGTGGCGGTGGCCACCATCCAGCCTTCCAGCTGCCAGGCGTCGATCACGACCAGGATGTGGCACAGGATGGCCAGGATGTTCACCACCGAGTTGGTCATCACGGCCACCACCGGCCGGCTCTCCAGCCAGCCGGTCAGGCCCCGGTGCTCGGTCGGCTCCTTGGACTTGGCAAATACCAGGTCCTTCATTACCCAACCTCCCAGACGCAGGGCGTGGCCGACGCGTTTGAACGGTTTGTCCGGTCGCTCTGAATACAGCTGGATGAGGGGATGGGCCCTGAGCTCTGCGGTGCGGGCCAGGACATTCTCCATACTGGCCTTGAGCTCGGCCGCCCGTTGGGCAGGGTCAGGAATTTCCTCTCCTGAGCCGAGCAGCTCCTGCAGGATGGCTGGGGGGACATGCTCGCGTGCCGACGGTGAGCGACGCAAGGCCCGCAGGCATACGGCAGCAGTGCGCAGATGCTCGGGCACCTCGCGCAGTCGCCATCCACTGTTGTCCACATGGGCCAGGCAGACCTCCTCATCCAGCATGTCGTGGGGCACCTGGGTGAAGGCCAGGCGGTTGTGCGCGATTGCTCGCGCGTAGCGCGCGGTGGTCATCAGTCGTTTGGGTACCGATCGGACTTCCCAGGCGCTGGCGTTCAGGGCCGCGTCGATCACAGCGCTGCTCAGGTGCTCGCGGGGTAGGGCCTGCAGGGCTTCGGGGTGGCGGGTGACGAGGTCGATGGCCGCCGCCTCATCCGGTGCCGGTGGGACGCCGGGCTGACCGGCCCACGCGCGCAGCGCGAGGGCCAGCGCGTCCACGCTGGGCGCTACCAGCAGCCAGTTCTCCCACCAGACGTCACCATCCCCGGAGTCGCTGGCATGGTGCAGGCAGACCCAGAGCTGACGGTGTTCAGCCAGACGGCCATCGTCACCGGGCAGCGGTTGTGCCAGGGGCACCGCCCAGCCCAGGGGCTCGAAGTAGCTCTCCTGCCAACCCGCCCATTCGGGCAGCACATCGGGCGGGCCGTAGCGATCGGTCAGGACCTGGCGCAGTTCGTCGTGCAACTGCGCGCTGTGATCGGACCATTCCCCGGTCAGGAAATGGTCGTCGGCGCCGTGTGTTTCGCCCAGGTAGTGACGCGAAAGGCGCCGTTCGGCGCGCAGCAGGCGCGCCATGCGGCGTGTCTCGCGCCGTGTTCTGCGCCAGTCGGGGTCTGTGGCGTGGGCGTCCTCTTCGGTGTTGTCCTCGTCGTCTTCGTCTTCGTCTTCGTCGGCGTAGTCGTCGTCATCCTCATCGTCGTCATCGTCACGCGGGTTGGGCAAAGCTTCTAGCGTCTGGCCGCTGGCGGCCTGGTGCAGGCGTTCCTCGATCAATGCGCACAGCTGGGCGGTCAGCGGCGCGACACCATCCACCTCGGTGATGTTTTCCAGCACTTGCGCCGTGTGCGGCATGTAGTAAGGCTGCACCGGTCCAAGGTCGTGGGTCGTGGTGGACCAGACCTCGCCGGCTGACGTGTGAAGGCTGGCCTGCCCGGGGGTCAGGTGCACGCGGGCCTGTTCCTGAAATTCGCCGTCCACCCAGACCAGGTTGCCCGCATGGTCGATGAACGTGACCCAGGGGGTGTTCAGGTACTCGGGGTGAAGCCGGTCATCGGCGTCCGTCAGTGGCTCCCGCAGGTGCGGCGGCATCGGCACGATGCGACCGTCCGTGTGCAGCAACGCCCAGTTGCGGGTTTGCGCGGGCTGGTCGTCGTGGGCCTTGACATCGTCCAGCCGCACAATGGCCACCCGGGCATCGGGCCGGAAGTCGCTGGCCATGCGCAGTTGTGCGGCGGGCTCCATGCGCTCGCCATCGGCGTGGTAGTACTGGGTCCACGCCCGGGCCAGACCGCACGAACGGTGTTCGCCGACGTTGCGACCGGACGGGATGCAGATCTGTCCCTGCGTGTTGATGAAACCCCGCTCGTGGTTGCCCTTGGCGACCAGAAAGCTGGCCAGCCCATCGTCATCGAAGGTCTCGATGCGCCAATCCCGTTGCGGCTCCAGCACCCACTGGCCCCGCGTGTCGATCAGGCCGTAGTGGTTGTGGTCGAGCGTGGCCGCCGTGACCGCGTGATTGCCAAAAGGGTTGGCGTAGCCGAAGGTGGGCTCGATGACCCACCGTCCTTCACGATCGACGAAACCGATGCGCCGCCGCCCCCCTTTGACCGCCCAGTCGCGTTTTCCCGCCCAGGCCAGGCCCTCGCGCCCCATGTCGGCCAGCTCGTCGTGTTCCTTGCTGCCGGTGAAGGTGCCGCTCTCGTCAATGAAGCGCCAGCCCTTGCCGGGCAGCTTCACCGCCGCCACACCGTGCAGGAACGGACGGGCCTCCTCGTAGCGGGCTTCGATCAGGACATGTCCGTCCATGCGGATGTAGCCCCACAGGCCGTTCTGACGGAAGCGCGCCATGCCGTTGAGCGCGGCATTGCGTGTGTCGTCGTACTGCGGCGGCACGCGCCACTGGCCCTCGGTGTCAATGAAACCCCACCGGCCGTCCGGCGCCTGGGCTGCGCTGTAGAAGACCCCATCCACGGGTTCGGAGTCGAAGCCGCGCACTTTGAGAAAACCGTCCGGCGATCCCAGGTGACGGCCCTGCGTGTCGATCAGCAGACACCGCCACGCCTGGCGGGTGGGCAGGCAGATGTGCAACTGGCGTGGCATGGCGTCGGGCGCCCCGGATGGCAGGATGTTCATGGTGGGTTGGTGTCCTCTCTGATCTCTTGTCAGCGCGGCATGCGCTGGCGCAACCGTCCGGCGTCATCGTTGGTGTCCACCCGTTCGCCGCGGCCATACAGCCACTGGTTGTCCACGGCGTCGATGCCCGGTTTGAATTCGCCTTTGGGCGGTATCCGGAAACTGGCGGGGTCCGCACCGGCCACTGGTTTGCCGTGGTGGATCACCTGGCCGTTGTTGATCAGGTAGTACGGGCTGAGCAATCGCAGATCAGCGGAGGCGGGACCGACCTCGAACGGCGGCGTCTCATAGCGAGGTGGCGCGTACCAGAGCGTCCCGTCGGCCACCGCGTACCAGATGCTCTCGTCAAAGGTCGTCAGTCGCTGGACGCTGTCGCCAAGCAGGCGCCAGCGGCGATCCTGCTGCACGATCAGCCAGCGGCCGTTGAGCAGGCGCCAGGGCCCCCGACCTTGCACCGACGGTGACCCGGGCAGGCTCAACCAGGTGCTGCGCTGTGCGGTGCCTGCCTCACGCACAGCGCTGGCGTCAGGCCATTGCAGGCCGTAGGCCATCACATGCAGACGTGTGTCCGATATGAAGGCCAGCAGGCTCTTGCTCTCCAGCAGGCGAAAGTCCTTGCCCAGCGTCAGTGGCAGGGGCCTCTTGCCCAGGAACAGCCGTTGACCGTCGGTGCCCAGCGTGTCCTGGTCCGGGTCGGGCAGATGAAAGCGCGCCGGGTCGGCGCCCTGCAATTCGCTCAGGAAGTAGTCCGCTTGTCCGGATTCAAACTCACCGTACCAGACCG
>Ga0255210_1000422_pt1 | contig 15950 bp, 19 predicted proteins | sample Miss_Yuk_RepA_8d_FD_188422 | JGI IMG/M metagenome (GOLD analysis project Ga0255210, IMG submission 188422) | Freshwater microbial communities from Mississippi River, Louisiana, United States - Miss_Yuk_RepA_8d | ecosystem: Environmental > Aquatic > Freshwater > River | place: USA: Louisiana...
CCGTCCACTCGCACAACTTTCGCAATACTCTTTCCATCTTCGCTTCTTTTCTTTCTTTCTCTCTTTTTCTTTTCAATTTTTTCTTTTTCTTATTCTTTTACCTCTTTTCTCTCTTTTTTCTTTTCTACTTTCTTCTTTTCTATGCGCCACACTATAATTCCTCCCTCCATTCTTTCTTCTATTTTACTCGCAGAATCCTGTTCACTTTTCCTCTTTTTATGAGATGATGCGGATGATACAGTTCCATTCGGTTTTAATTTCACAGCTTCCATTGTAATAGATATGCACTACAGATTTGTATATCTATTTGTTATTATAATCCATAATCAATTTTTTCATATATTCATACCTGGATTTCCGTTATTGTCTGTTTGAATCTCACCAAGATGTATTGACGATGCGCTACGTATACTTCCAGAAGGTGAAGCTGCTCTAGACACTAATACTTGTGGTGGTATATTTGAATTTGAATTTGAGTTCGTTGGTGTAAATGATTGGATTTGCTTAAGCATTTGTAATATTTGCTGATTATTATCCATATTACCATTACCATTACCATTAGTATTGTCTCCTGTGATGTTTATAATTGATGGTTGTATGAGTCCGACACTTACATCGTCATTATTATACTCTATTGAAGGTTGTTTGGAAAGTTGCTGTTGCGGTTGCGGTTGCGGTTGCGGTTGCGGTTGCTGTTGCGGTTGCGGTTGCTGTTGCTGTTGCTGTTGCTGAGAGAATGTTGGTATTACAGGCACGGATGGTGCTCGTGTATCATCTCGTAGTTCATCATTGTTCGGGCTTGCTTCACGACTTCCCTGGCGACTTGCAAATTCATACTCACGTTCATTATTATAAGGGTTCACTTTAACTTCAGTGAGTCCGTTTACAAAATTGGGTTTTTTCACTCTCTTATAGCGGCGATATTTCGCATTATATAACTCAATAATATCGTCATCTATAAGAGGTGCAATATCCTGCATATTTTTTATATCTGTTTTTACAATATTCATCATATTCTCTGCAGTTGCTCGTTGGCGACGATGGAGTGTGAGTTCAATTTGGAGTTTTTTTGATATTTGAGAGAATTGTAATGAACAAATACGGTGCGACTCAGCGCGTTTGGCGAGTTGAAAATAAGTGTCTACCGATTTAATGATTCCAACGAAAACACTTCCTACACCTAAAATAATGTTCATTCTATCATATTGTAAGTCAATACCTGTAATAAAACCAATCGCACTACTCAAAATAATAACAGGAATGTTAATGTAGTTTGACCGTTTATTGTATTTCTCATACGACATACGATGAAGAATAGAAAGAGATTCGCATTCTTCCGAATTTTCTTTCAAAAGCTGTTCTAATTCAGTGTTATATGTTATACCTTCTGTCATTATATCTATGTTAAACTATGATATTTTATTCTCTAAATAACCGAACTATTCCCTCTTGGAAGAACAATAACAAAGATACCAACTGCAATGAACCACAACAAATAACTAATATAAAACACATATTCAATGTCAACAAATTTCATTATCTGAACGATAATTCCGCTAACAAATAGTAGCATAATAAAATTATAAAACTTATTGTCAAATAATCCCATTTTGTAATGAAACGTAAAACTGTTATATATTCTTTACACAATATTACATCATATTGTATTCCGAATACGATAGGTCATAATGTAATGGAATGTCATCCGTATTGACTTTATAATACGACAAAAGTTCAAAATGATGATGGTTATTAACACACCATACAGGATGCATTATATTCTTGATATCGTGAGCATAAACACCGTTATATATCGTGTCATATGATAATGTCCAGGAATAATCATAACTATAAATGCTATCAAATTTCCCAGGATGATACACTTCTTGGTTATGCCGATACTCATTTATTTTAGTTTCAAACATATTTTTTCGGTCAATATATTTTTTAACAATTTCTTTATCATACTCATCATCCATAAAAACAGTATTCATTCGTTTTGTGAATACAGCATATCGCGAGATACCGCCACTGTCCGATTCACGCCGAATCATTTCATTTCTAGTATTATGATAACACGCCCAATAATAGGAATGCTCTAATGTTGTAAAATAATAAAAAGGTCCATATCGCGCGATAATCGGTTCTCGTTTTAGACCATATAATGCAGTATTTTTCGCATAACAAAAACTAGATCCATAATATAATATAGATGGAGCTTCAATCGGTTCTGAATGTAAATGGTTGACAGTAACAGGGATTGTAGCTGTTAATACACCTACTGTCGGATATGCAATAAAAAAATCAACTGCATCATCACTTATGGGTATTTTCATATATTTTTTTTGATAAATGATTTCTGTTGTGCATAACCAAAACCAATTGTGTGTTTTTTTGAGCGATATTAATTTCTCAACTTCGGGATGTGTGGTAGTAGGTGCGTTCATATATTTTTCATAAAATATAAAGCATTTATCTGTAACTACGTCGTGAAAAAAACCTTTATACCGGTATTTACTTGTAAATAACTTATCCATTATACCATCAGTTTCTTTACGTATATTATGTTTACGTTTATGATGATAGTATGGGAGACTACATTTATTTTTTTCATAATAAAATAAAAAATCTAAAAACGGTGTTGTATTATCCGCGTGGATGCGATAAATAATAAGTTGGAATTCTGTAATTTCTGAATGTTGGTCAGCGAATTCTTCAATATCATAATCCAACTCTTCTTCTGAAAACAGATAGTGTATATGATATCCGGTGATATCGGAACTACCTAATGTGGTTATATAATCATTTATATCGGGGTCGTATGCATCTCTATCGTCATTTTCATTCTTCACAGTATCAGTATCAGTATCAGTATCGGTATCGGTATCGGTATCGGTATCGGTATCGTCATCTATTACATAACTAGGCGTATCACTTCTACGAGACCTAGACCTAGACCTAGACCTAGACCTAGACCTAGACGACGTATTTTCTTTACCCGTTTCGGTTGTCTCGTGTTCCTCCACTTTTTCTTTGTGACGAGTCGCCGCCAATATCTTTCGCACTATATGTTTTTTACCAACACCGCCGAACATTGTTTGTATTCCTATATGTTATATCTACTACTAGCAATATAACATAACTATTTATTTGTTTTTCGGAATTTTCATTTTTATGGATTCCCGTGTCTTTTCTACACGAGACGCTAATAAAAATTGGGTAAGATTGTTTGCTTTCTCGACGTCGTCTTTGTAATACTTAGTGAGTGCAGTTTTGAGTTGACCATTGTTGAGAGGCGCGCGTGTTTTTGTTTTGGAATAGACAATACGGCCATTTGCCAAATCAAAACAGTCTATTTCATTTTGCCGCATAACTTTCAACAATGACGACGATAGTTGTTGGTGAATAAGTTTGCGCTTCTTAATTTCAGCATTAAGAGTTCCGATTTCATTTTCAACACGAACCCATTGACGCAAATATTCTTTCAATTGGTCTTTGGTTATATTTGGTGCGGCTTGACTGGTATTTACGGTTTCATCATCGGTAGGTTTAGTTGATATAATTTGTGATGCGTGAATCAAATCCGTGCATTGAGGCGGTTCAGAATGCAACGAGTCGTGATTCATTTGTGTAGGAATAGGTGCAGTATTCATTGATATAATATAATTATAAACAATATAAAAAATACACAATTATTTTCGCGGTTTTTGTGCTAAACGATATGCGGGTTTATCACGGCGACATTCTTTTTTTAATATGTGAAAATCAATGACCGATGCGTTTCCTCCAGTAATTGCGCTTGCAAGACGTGCATTCCCCCATGATTGTGGCGTTTGATTCGGGCGAGAACCTGACGAATAGTATGCACCTTCACCTTTTCGGACAATTTGATTGAGTCCTTTTAGTGAACATCCGGTTCGTATAGCCAATTCTCTCGTCGGACGAATATTCTCTATCCCATAAATCTTTCTCGCGCGTGCAATATGTTTGGATGGTTTAGATGTAAATGAACGAATCGGTTTGCGACGTGTATAATATTTGTGGCGTTTGTATAACTTACGTGATTTCACGAGTTCATTTCGCTGAAGCAATTTATCACGTCGCGATAATGTATCTGGCAAATAACGCTTAATAAAATTCATTTGGGTATCACGGTATTATTATATCACGGTATTATTATATCGTGATATAATATACTATAAATGCTTAGACGTGTGAGATTAACATTGATGGGTGACGTCCATAATAATAACAAAAACGCGTCGTATACTGCAGGTTCAGGTGTGGGTTCATCTTCTATTTCGGTTCGTCGCGCGAAATTACAGAAATCAAGTCCGCCATCGTCAGTCTTATGTCCACTTCAACCTGTTCCAGGTAATTCACGTGCGAATAATGTCTTTATGAAGATGTAGAAATACAAACAGATACTCATTTTATTATTCTACGATATCTTTTTGTTTTTATATGATAATATTTATACTTTTTTTTATGTTTACCACCTAATATTGAACACGTGCTACGGCGTTTTATTAGTTTTTTTGATTCTGGTTTTATTATACCCATTATAATTTGTTTAACGATATTTAGGTTTTGATTAAAATCATCAACAGACAATCTTGGTCTGCATTTCGTATTTATAATAAAACTATTAAAATTTATAAAACTGTTTTTACCGTATATAATTTCCATAGTATATCTGCAACGACAATTAGAATGACGTGAACTATAAGAATCTCTATCAGGTGTATTCATCATAAAATCAATAAATGCTATCATTATCAACGTGCGATGAATATCTTGAATTGAAACATCTACTTGTGTTCTAAAATCAGAAAACCTTAGATTGTCGTAAAAACGTTCTGGAAGTTTACTAGGTTCATCAACATCAAAAAAAGAACATAATGACGGTAATAGTTCTTTACTATTTTCGGATATTTTTGATAACATAGTATTGAACATCCTTTGTAATTTGCTAGTATCATCATCGTTGTGCAAATCAAAAGCATCTCCAACATCAATTAGTCGCACATCGGTTCCCTGACTATCTGATAATCCATTTCTATTATGTGCATCATATAAGATAAGGCCCACAGAGGATGCAGCGCAAGCAATATTAGCGGCCATATGTAAATATCCAGTTCTGATATTTGTTGGGTCAAAGGTTTTTGTCTCACTTCCCATTAAAGACATAGTAAACGAACGTTCATCTAATGTTTTATATTTTTCATCCATATACTCCATCAAAAATATATGAACATTCCAACTTTTATTTGCGTGTAAATGTCGTAAAATTGACATCATTGTTTTATCAGCATTCGCTGAAAATACTTGCTTCTGCTGCAAGGATGAAATAATATCATTGAATTCTTTGTTCGTAAAAACACTAGCAGCAAAAACACGAGGAACAAACGGAGATAATACAAAACTATCATATAATTTTTTTTGATTAGTTACTTCTTTTTCTAATACTTTTTCGTTTATTACTCTTTTTTCTACGTCTTCATCTTCAACTGTAGTAGTATGTGTGAACGTGACGACGGATGTCGTTTTGTTCACAAATGAAATTTTCATACAAAACGTTTCAAATTTTACGCTATCAATACAAAACGGTGCAGAAACTGTCCCATAAAAAATAAATGAATAAACGCTATCATCTTGGACAAACTCAATTCTTGATGCTGACATAAGTATATCATTTATATTAGTTTCTACAGGAAGAGGTGAAACAGAAGTATTTTGTTTAACATCACGATATCTAGAATGGGAATCATTTTTACGTTTCCGTTTATATTTAAGACTACTAGGACTTTCACTTCGTGTAGGAGTATCCCGATGATTCATTCTAATTTTATTATTTATATAATAGCAATAATAAATTATTTACAAATAATCCACAATACGTTATAATGTATCAATGTAAAAATTACAGTAGACTTCCTTTCGCATAATGTGCTTTACAAAAAGCCCCGCCATTGGTTATAACGAGTGGTGTATATGAACCGTTATTCTCTTTCGGTATCCACATCGGTTTTCCACATAAGCACCCTTTACGAGGTCCAGACATCAATACAAACGAACACGTAGTTGTCGCTGGATTATGATGTGAAATAATAATATTCTCGTAATCATTATGCGTCTTCGTGTTAGTTTTGAGAGATGTTCTAGTTTTGCGCGATGACGAATTTGTCGTGGTCGTTGTTTCCAACTTATTCAGATGTTTATTACATAACATCATATCATATTTTTCATTATACACACATAACGACTTGCAAGAGGTAGTAGAGTCATTTACGCCACCGGATGATATAAAGTTATCATATTCACACGGTGCGCTAGGAAGTGACATATTGGACGGAATATTCACATACTTAACTTTAGATACCTCTGGGTATGGATAGTAAGGAAGAATATATGGAGTGATGGACCGACAATACGGACATTTGATTTCATTATACTCAAGCTTGGTCGTTTCTAGATTATATGAGCTGTTATACATTATGGAAACTACGTTTGAATTCTGGTTTTGATATGTTGGAAGGGTTGATGGTATATACTTTGTGATGATACTTGAAGATATATTTTTAGGCAACGAAAAGCATTTTTGGAATAACACTTCTTTATACAGCGGAATATAATTAAACTTGTGCCCGCATTCAAGTGTAACGTGGTCTTTACGTAACAAATCATCAGTAATTAAACATCGTTGTCCGGTAGTATTGGTAGTCGCAGATGTAGTCGCCATTTCTTTCAGCTCGTTGAAAAAATCAACATCTCCTTCTATTTCATATTCAAATCCGGATTGATTCATATAGATGGACACGACCGATGGAACTTATTCTATGAATATAACATTGTATTTTTTTTATATTCATATAGTTATATGATATTATAAAGATTATCATCAGTAAATATTGTAATGGTTTCAAAAAGTATATGGGGACCGTGTGTATGGTATTTATTCCATACATTAGCATACAAAGCTGTTCCTAGCGATTTCGCAGAAATAAAGACGGATTTGATTCAATTCATACAACGTATATGTGCAAATTTACCGTGTCCAGAATGCACGCAACACGCAACAGAATATATGACAAAGCACACTCGTATATTAGCACAAATCACTACAAAGGAACAACTCCATTATTTTCTAGTTGATTTTCATAATGTAGTCAATCAACGAAAGAAAAAACCGGCTTTTACATATGAACAAGCTGATGAATTGTATAAACGGGCAAAGACATCCGATGTAGTCCAGTATTTTTTCAAGATATACGGTGAGCGTTCTAATGGCGGCAACCTAAAAATGTTTACTAACGGATTTCACAAGCAATTATTGCTTTCAGACTTTTCAGCGTGGATTGTGCGAAATCACGGAAAGTTTTATAATTAGTGTTCTTGTGCGTGCTTGTGTCATTTACGCTGGATACAACACCTTCTTTTGTGCAGGAAAACCACTCTTTACCATATCTGCTGGCATCGGTCCTGACGATTTGAAATACTTATTATAGTTATAAATGACGGATTGAACACTGCTGTCGCGAGCTTTCGGATATAGAAACACTTCATATGCGTCCTGTGACATATTTGATGATAAAACTGCGACAATATTCGGGTCACTGTCGCATTCATCAAAAAATTTCTTCATTTCGGGTTTACTCGCGGGAACATCAACGATGCGGTGAGTTCGCGTGGCGTAAATAACGACGACTTTCTTACCTGACGCAAGCTTTCGCCATAACTGTTCAAGCGGCTTATTTTTCCCCCAAACACTGTTGTCGGAGTCGGCGCGTCGTAATTTCATCGTGCGTTGCCATCTTTTCACGCCTCGGTGGTCAACGACAATCGTCCATTTATTTCCGTCATTACCTTTTTTTGTAGTGCCGCGTGTAAATAATGTCGCACTAGCCGTCGGTGCTTTTCGTGTATTACGCGGCATTCTAATATACATTATGATGATATTATAATGTATATAATGATTACTAGCATATAGGTTTTGTTACATCACAACAAACGAATTACAAGTCCTGTATCACTTGCCCGTTCTTATATACAGAGCATTTAAATGTCTGGTTCTTTGGGCGATTACACACTACATTATTGCTCGTCAAATCATTGAAAAACAGTAAACTTTCAAAATTATTTAATTTAAATAATAAATACCAGAGTGCGCCGAGAGATACCCCGACAATCGCACCAATCGTAATACCACGAGGCACTGTGCAAAAATACTGAAGCTTGACATAAGCGTCTACTGCAAATATACTAACAATGGTTCCAATAATCCAGAAGTTGATTTGATTATTGCTTAACATTGGAAGGAGAAGATACATTAACGTGAATCCGATAAACATACTGTTGTAATTGGGGACATTATAGCGTGAAGGAACGAGTGGGAATTCCACAATATTGCATATAGTTCCTTCTGTTTCTAGAGGTTCACTACCAATCACTATACTCACCATATAGTTGAAGACGGATGCAATTAACACACCACCCAGATATATCATTCCCTTTATATTCTGGTTAAATACGGAAATCAAGACGAGAAACGTGCCTAAAAATAGAGGTGCGAAAATACTGAAGAGTTGGATGACATTAGAGAACGTGAGTTGAAGTGTCATTTTCACGTGCGATGTAGTGTTATATAATTATAGTATTATAATTATCGTATTCTACGATATATTCTACGGCTTAGAATAAAATTGATATTAAACACATTCCGATAAAGAACTATAACAAACACAACTATCCTGCGGTTGTCATAATGGGTATTCCAAGTTATTTCTCAAATATTGTCAAGCAATACAAACATATTATTAAAAAGTTGAGCGGATTACCCCGAATTCATAATTTATATATGGATACAAATGGACTCATCTACGACGCAGTGCGTATCGTAGGGACAACCCACGGATTATCAAATGATGATTACGAGGCACTCCTCATCAAGACAGTGTGTGAAAAAATAAACGAATATGTGGCGATGTTTCGTCCGTCTGATAAGATTTTAATTGCCTTTGATGGCGTAGCACCAGTTGCTAAATTGAACCAACAGCGTGAGAGACGATATAAGTCGTGGTTTACTACAGTAGTAGAACAGACAATTTCACAAAAGAATGCATTATTGGATCCGATGGAAGGTGTTATTAAACGTGGCGTAACACCGACGCAGGCCAAGGCTTGGAATACGTCAGCGATTACACCAGGCACGCGATTTATGACGAGATTGAATCAAAGAATGCGTGATTATTGCGCGGAAAAGGCGAGTATTATCGGAACAACCGTTGAATATATTTACTCTGGAAGTGATATACCTGGCGAAGGTGAGCATAAAATATTTGAATATATTCGCGAAAATGCCAAATACCATCAGAAGACGACTACACTCATCTACGGATTAGATGCTGACCTTATTATGCTTTGCCTGAATCATCTTCACATTTCTGAAAATATATATTTGTATCGCGATACGCCGGAGTTCATCCAATCACTAGATAGCACACTTTCCAGCAATGACCAGTATTATTTAGATATTCCGGCATTTGCATGTTCGTTGGAGGCGGTAATGCGCGAGACGACAACTCAAGTTGCACAAGGAGCCGCTAATACTGGTGACCGCGATGTCTATATTTCAGATGCAAGCACTACAGCATCCGACGAGTATCATAATACAAAGGATGCGAAAGATGGAATGGACAATACATCATCACCACCGCGTATTACATCAAATGTCGTCGCAGCAATTGATGATTACATAGTAATGACATTTATGCTCGGCAATGATTTTATGCCGCATTTCCCTTCCTTAAATTTACGGTCAAACGGAATGACGGTATTGCTTCAAACGTATGCAAATATGTTTCGGCAAAGTAAAGAGTATCTAGTTACGCGTGCGTCGCCAGACGGACGTCCCATGATTGTTTGGAAGACAATGCGTGCATTTATTAGCCTATTAGCCGAAACTGAGCATAATCGGTTTATGAATGAGCATAAGATACGCAGTAGACAAGAGAAACAGCGGTTCGGTGGAGGCGGTGGCAGTGGCGGCGACAAAATGGGGGGTCTGGGCCAAACACCGACGAGTAATGTAAGTGGTGTAGAAGCGAAGAGTGTTCCTGCAGTGGATATTCGCGACCTCACTAAAATAGCGTGTAATCGTGTGGTTCAATTGGTAGGGAATATGGAACGATGTCATTCATTATCAGAGTTTATGACTATCCCATTGCAAGAACGTGCAGTAGAACGATATATTGACCCGTTTCGTGAGAATTGGGAATATCGGTATTATGATGCATTATTCGGGGTGGATATTTACGCCAAAGACAGGAGACGTAATAATGGCAGCGGCGGCAATGTTGACCGACTTCAGATGATTTGCGTGAACTATATTGAAGGGTTGGAATGGACAATGCGGTATTATTCTAGTGGTTGTGTAGATTGGCGGTGGACATACAAATACCCTTATGCCCCACTATTGGTAGATTTGATGCGTTATATTCCACATTTAGATACTGCGTTGTTTTCAGAGGGTATACCGGTTAAGAATCCTGTCCGCGATATCGTCCAATTATGTTATGTTCTTCCGATGGCATCACACGGACTTTTGCCTCCATTGGTTGCGGAGAAACTGAGGAAGTATTACTCACATTATTACTGCGATAAACTGGACTTTAAGTGGTCATATTGTAAATATTTCTGGGAGGCGCATACCGAGTTGCCGCATATTCAGATTGCGGAATTAGAGCGGGCGGTTGCAGGGTTATAGATTCGTAGCCATACGAATATACGGTCTAATGTAGTATATACTATATTCTAATAGTATATAATATGATTGAATACTTTCCTCTCATAACTGTAACAGGGTATATCATTTATGTGGTAGTGACTGAACTGGTTCAAGAAATTAGTAAAGCATAGTATGATGATGATGTCTACATCAGCGCATCTTTTTCTATCACGGTCTCCTTTGCAATATTTTTGACGACTTTCAAGATTTTATCATCATCTCCATCGCTAATATTACGACAAATACTCAAATACCGGTCATTTTCGATACTGTAGCTTTTTTCGCAACCAGGGTGTATATCCGCCCATTTATTCACCAATCCAGCGTGTTTATGCCCAACAATCTTCACTGCATTCTTTAATTTTTGACTATTCACACCATCACGTTCCCACCTGTCAGCGTCCTTTACATATAATATTTCTCGTTTTCGGTCACTACAATGAATTGGACGTTTACTAATTTCGGTGTTTTTCAGATTATCAATAAAAATGGTAGATATACCATCCACATATCCGTGTTCACCAAGATACTCCATACTCTCAATCGTTACTTCAATTGAATTTACGAAATCAGACATATTCATAGCATCCTTACACTTTTCATTTAAAAACACATTGAGGTTGAAGTGATTATTATTATCCCCTTTATGATTATATATATTATTTGTCACGGAAGCCGCATTCGTTTTACTACACATTTCTAACATTTTACTCGTTGCATCGTGTTGCGATGTTACTAATTCTTGATTACTCTTAATGATTTCAGAATTCGTTTTAATCACGTCCAAAATCAGTTTTTTGAATTCTTTGTTTTCGCATAATAAAGTATTGATTACACCGTTCATATTTGGAACGACTGCATTTGTTTGTTGGCTTTGATTTTCATTCTGCGGTATTCCAGCGCATTTTTTCATATGACGGTATAATCCAGATGAATACGAATACCCAATCCCACAATATTTACAGACTTGGTCTTTATTGTATGACGATAATTTCAACCGCTTCGCATTCGTGTTATACCTTCGCTTTTTCGTATTTGGCAATTCAGATACGTTCAATACTATCTGGTTTTCGGGGATAGGAACGGCGTATATATCATTTTTATCATCATTGGATGCATTTTCATCTACTGTTGATACATTTATTTTGGTCAATTTCATATGCTTCTTTGTTTCAATATGCTTCTTATAGTCTGACCGATTCGTTGTATATATATGACATACTTCACAAGAGAATATCATTTATACTTACATTATATTTTATATTTATATTCATATGCACATTATTATAGAACATAGAACAAAATGTGATTCATTATCGCCTTGCGATATTTTTCAGTTGAAAACTATCCCGCTACGAGACCATATCGGGCTGCGACATTTTTGGTCCGGCGATTTTTATCAAACCATCAATCCCCTTGCGACATTTTTATACCATTTATATACCATTATATACCATTTTACAAAAATGTCCATTTTGGGGTTCGGCCGGGGGCCAGTTTGCACACTTTTTCACGGATTTTCAAAAAAAGTCAGTCAGCGTTTTTTTCGTCCAAAAATCGGTTTTGAGAGCATATCAGTCACAAACGTGTTTTTTCGTGTTGTTTCAAAAGTCTCCGGCGCTATAGCCAAAATGGACATTTATAAATGTCCAAATTTTTGAGACATTTTTTTGTGACCATCCTTACCATAAAGTTTTGAGGTAGTATGTCAAAACCACACGGTAATCCCGCTGAGATATCATTTTGTATCATTTTGTCGGTGTCCGGAATGGGGGGCCGCAATGGGCGTAGCCCCGCCATAATTCCAAAGTATAAAAGTTGAGAGATATTCAATATTTTCTAATTTCAAACGGAATATTTTCCATAGATTTTTCATATTTCAAACGAAATATTTTTGGCCGACGGCCGACTTTTCAAATTTATCTTTCTACGCCATTGGTCAAATTTTGTAAATACTGGAGTTTCTCTATTTTACGAATATACACGAATCTTGCAGTTTTTGTATAATGAATTGGATAAAGTCACGGACTTTGGATTTTATCCAATGGAATGGAATGGAATGGAATGGAATGGAATTACCTACGTCTTGAATAACGACGTGAAGATTTACGAATGCGCTTGGATTTCAATGCACGCTTTTTAGATGAATACGATTTACGGGAACGTTTGGATTTACGACCACCTGTATGTTCGTATTGACTTGAGTGATTTTTTATAAAAAATGTATTTTCTTGGAAAGTTTGTATTTCAGCATTTTGTTTTATTGTCCCTAAATTTTATATACTCATCGTCCGAGCCACCTTTTTTATAAATAATCGCATTCGGAAGTATAATGTGTTTGTCACCATTTATGATAACATAATAATAGGAACCATCATCTTCCACAGGTAAATATTCAGGCGAAGAAGACATTTGTTATACATTATACGTATATTTTATTGCGCATAATGTATATAAAAACTAAAAATATGATTATTATATATTCACTTCTAAATGTCTCTCACCCCGGTCGAACTTACCCGCGAAACATTTAAGGGACTTCTTGAATTCAATTCCAAGCAGAATAAACATACTATCCTGAAACTCACTGCAGATTGGTGTCGTCCTTGTAAAACTATTAAAACACTCGCGATAGAGCAAGTTGCCAATCTCTCGGCATTAGGACATCCAACCGAATGTTATGAAGTCAATGTGGATGATTCTCTAGATTTCTACGCATTTATGAAACAGAAACGAATGGTCAATGGCATCCCCGTTTTCCTTTTTTACAAGGCAGGGAATACTGAATTTATCCCAGATGATTCCGTCACTGGCGCAAATCCACCCGACATCGTTGCATTCTTTGCCAGATGCGCTAAAGTATAAAAGTAATAGATCGCGAATTTATGTGATTTTCCGTAAATAACATAAAATTATAAATGTATGTATCATTATTGTCTCGTGTTAAAGGGGAACGATGGAATCTCTCGACTTAAACATTGACAATTATAATCTCTCGGATATTCTCTCGCTCTTCCATCTTCCAACGTTATTCAACGAAGAAGATCTAAAGCGTGCAAAGCTCGCTGTTTTAAAGACGCATCCGGATAAAAGTCAACTTCCCAAGGAGTATTTCCTATTTTTCACAAAAGCGTATCGTATACTTCATCAGATATATACGGTGCGTCATCCTGCGACCGACGAGCATTATACGCAACGCGCCGAGAGAACGCCGCGAAATACTAGTGCAACACTGCCTTCTGCACACCCTAGATGTATCGGAAAAGATACACTTCGTGCGCCATATGTCCCGATAGATGGGGATAGTGCAGCGGCTAAATCAGTTGTAGACTACAACCGCCTGATGCGGTCGGAAGGATATCGTCCTGATTCCGGTGATGTAGATGATTATTCAGAAGCAACACACGAGAGAATGAAACGCCGTCTGGATGAAATGGCCGGTATAGGAAGCACAAATGCAAAAGACAAGGCGATGAAAGTGAGCGAATTTAATCAATGGTTTAATGAAAAGTTCATTCAATACCGTCTAAAAGATGAAGAATCAGAGAGTGGATATGAAGCGTGGTTTCGCGGAAATGACGATACAACGGGTCATACTGGTAATAGTGAAGAAAACGATGGTTCATCTTGGGCAGATAAAGTCGCTCGTCTGAATCAAAAAAAGCAAGAATTACGGAATAAATACGCGCTTGTTGAGAGACACGAATTAGACTATGCTGGTGGCGGAGGTAGTGCAGCTGTAGGAGGATACGACCTGACGAGAGAACGTCCCCAAGAGTATTCTAGTGGTATATTCGGAAATCTCCGTTACGAAGACTTAAAGAAAGCGCATACCGAGACGGTTATTCCTGTAACCGAAGAGGACTACTATAAAACCCGTAGATTTAATACTGTAAATGAACTACAGACCTTTAGAGACCAATCACGCCGGGACGTATATCGCCAAACGAGTAAACAAGAACAAGAACGTATTTACGAGCAGTCGCGGATGAGGCAGGACGAGGAAGATACAAGACGCGCATTCATTTTAGCCAAACAGGACGAAATCTCTCGGGATATTCATAAGAAGTTATATTCAGATATATTCAGGCTGGAAAACTAATCTCTCGGTAATATAATAGACATTCCATTTCATTCCATTCATTTCATTATGTTTGAAAATAAAGTCGTGAAACTGGCAATCGCCTATCTCCTTATTATGTTGATTGGTTTCATTTATAACAAATACAAGAAAACAATCGATATACAAGAACAGTATAATGACGGTGAACTCATCCAGAAATATCTTCTCAATGACAGTAGTCTCACTAAAAACAATAAACCGATTTTATGGGTTCATATTGAATTTGACAAGAATGCAAGGTCGTGGGAGAGTTTTGGAACAAGAACGAGTGATAATTTGAATCAACCTTATCAATATTTAACGATTCGCAATATTATAGAGCATTGTGGCGAGAGCTTTAATGTATGCCTCATCGATGACGACGCATTTGTGAAGATTATCCCAGAGTGGCGGACTAAAGTAGAAGACCTTCCGCGTCCTTTGCGCACACATATGCGCGACTTAGCGCTCGCAACTATCCTTCATATTTACGGTGGGTTTGTTCTACCAAGTTCATTTATTTGCTTCCACGACCTTCGGTCGTTATATGACGCGCATATTGAAAAAGCAAATGTCGTCATTGGTGAACTCCGAACGATATCATCTCTCGCATCTGAGAAACAATATTCTCCATCAACAAAGATAATGGGCTGCCGAAAGTTTGACCCAGTGATGAAAGAGTATATGGAACATCTTATGGCTATAAATAATAAAGACCATACACAGGATATGGACTTTACTGGAGAAACGACACTATGGTGGATGGCAAAACAGGCGGCAACCCCGAACGCAGTCAGTATTATTCCAGCAGAAGAACTTGGTGTAAAAACCACAACAAATAAACCTGTTCTTATTGAAGAGTTACTTGCAGATAATGATGTCCCAATATCACCTACTGCTGCAGGTATCTATATTCCAGAACACGAAATTTTGAAACGCAGTAAATTTCAATGGTTTGCTCGTCTCTCACCAAAACAAGTTCTAGAGTCGCATACATTAATAGGAAAGTATCTGCTGATAAAAACAACAAAATGCTAATCGCACCACACGCGCACAGCTCAT
>Ga0255210_1000426_pt1 | contig 15889 bp, 1 predicted proteins | sample Miss_Yuk_RepA_8d_FD_188422 | JGI IMG/M metagenome (GOLD analysis project Ga0255210, IMG submission 188422) | Freshwater microbial communities from Mississippi River, Louisiana, United States - Miss_Yuk_RepA_8d | ecosystem: Environmental > Aquatic > Freshwater > River | place: USA: Louisiana...
ATGTCAAAAATGGCCATTTTTGACATGTGACCATGTGATTGTTGTCACTGTCACATGTCAAAAATGGCCATTTTTGACATGTGACCATGTGATTGTTGTCACTGTCACATGTCAAAAATGACCATTTTTGACATGTGACCATGTGATTGTTGTCACTGTCACATGTCAAAAATGGTCATTTTTGACATGTGACCATGTGGCCATTTTTGACATGTGACAGTGACAACAACACAGTGACAACAATCTAATATATATATATATATATATTCTAAAGTTTCCCTACACTCTCTTCGGCTGATCATTTCTGCAGATGATTGTGTCACTGTTGTGTTGGTTTGAGGATTCTAAGGAGACAACATTCATAATCAAATGCGATGAGAGTATGACTGATGACAATTTTCTTCCTCCACAATACTCATCGTCACAATATCCATTGGTTACTACAACAGTTGATTTGGTAGAAGAACCTTTATGGTTGTTTGAATTATTGAAAGTAGTTTGTGCGTCACTAAAGATCGTTGTCATTTGCAATTCGAGAGTCATACAGCCAGCCGGATCGAACCCTCCGATTATATTTGATCTCGATGTTGCACAATTCGTGAGTTCATACTGCTTGCCATTTGGAAATAAGTCAGTTGAGAACTTGTCTCGTCTTGAGACAATCCGGGCAGCTCCACAAGACCCAAATCAAGAAGAACTGTCTGCGCTGAAATCTTCTTTGAGAAGTGGTTGGCAAACTGGTCATGTGGTCATTTGTTCAACAGATGGCAAAGTGTTACTTGATGGGGCGACCAGAGTTTTCCTACTCAGTGATCTTTTACGTCAAGGCGTTTCAGTTACTTCTGAACTTCCTGTTGTTCAATGCCTAAAGCAAACACCAGCTTGGATTATAAACACAATTATTGTGTTTTTGTCTCAGTCCGATGATCGACGCACTTGGTCTCCTAGCGATACGCTAAATCTCGCATCGTATCAAATTGAGTCTTTACGTAACTGTCAGCAAGAAGTTAAAGAAACTGCCATCAGAAAATTGAGAAAAGAAAAGGTGTTTAATGGACTCGATCAGTTTATTGATATTGCCATAGAGGTCCAGTCCAGGGAACTTTGTTCACAGATTGCGCGAAATCTTGTTATGAACAAAGGCCGTGTATTATTTTTCAAGAACTTGTCCACAAAATCTTTCTTAGATCATTGCAAGAAAGTTTCAGCGGGCAGCGTCTTTATGAGGAAACCGCGTGAAGATTTAATGTCCAAATTTGTCTCAAACTTACAGTCACAAGCTGTTCCGGATGTTTTCCATGAGATGTTCAAAGGCTGTCAACATAAGTCTATTCTGTATGGCATTCGCGTGGAGCATACACACGCAGTTGGTACGGTTTCACGCCTAGTTCTGAAGTGGAATTCAGTTGATATGCGTCATGAGTCAAAGTCACATTATATATGCGCTTCACAATATAGCAGATTTGAATTCAGGGATCGCAATCAAAATAGCCTTATTGCATCAAAGTGTGTGGCGTCGCTGGTCCCAGAATTAGGTTGCATGCAAGGAACTGCCGCCGCTTGGTTATGTGAATTAAAGGGGCACTCTGTAAATGTCACCGCTCTAGATTCATCATCATCATCTGATGTTGAAGAAAAAAATGTCACTGTGTTCGACAAGCAGCCTACAGTCAGTCTTCCTATAAATGATTCAAGGGCTTCGGCATATTCACAAAAAGGCAATATATCTGAAGAGCGTGAAACTGCATTGCGTGCTCAACGAATCTGGAAGCCTTGTCTTTCAGAAACACTGAAATATGAACTTTGGTTATCTTTGGAAAGTGTTGAATACAATTATCAGACGCTTTGGCACTATATCGCAGAGCACCAGTCCGATTTATCTTCGTTTGAGTCAAAAATGGAAGCGCGACTGCAATCTCTTTGCCATTATCACGCCGATTTATACCGTGACACAAAATTCATTGAAATTGGAACGACGTTGATAAAGAGTGCAAAGGACATTCAAAAAGGGTCCAAGGTATCACATTTACAGAAGGGACTGCTGCTTCAATTCTTCAATGAATATCGATGGTTTTTGACACCTGTGTTATGGAATCGTGCAGAATTGTTGTTTCTATTGGTTTTTGTTTTTGATCCACGTTTGCTCTTTGTTGAAGTTATTCAAAAAGATGTGGAGTCGCAAATTGATAAGAGTCAAAACCGGGGTATTGCTTTATGCTCGAATTTTTTGAGCGGTGTATTGCTTCAGAGATTGTTGGAGTTTGATTTGTTGAATTGTTCTCACTCATTTGGCGAGGCCATTGTTTTGGATTCAAACGGATCCTATTTGCAGTATTTTCAAGCTCAACGGACTATCGATTGCTTCAAAGCCATGTCACCTCTGAAGGTCATTTATGTATCAAATTCCCCAGCTTTGTTGTCTTGCAACGGCTCATACTCACAAATTAGTGAACATCTGTACGCGCAGAATGTCGCCTATCCGCAAAATGGGGACCGGCCAGAACCTAGAATCATTCAGGTTACAGAAGGCCGGTGGTGCTTCAAGCACTTGCTAGCTCATGGTGTAGATTGTTGGCTCATGCGTCAAGCAGAAAGTGATTTTCGTCGACACCCCGAGGATGTGCAGCGGTGGCACGCGTGGACTGGATGTGAAGGCGATTCTGCCTGTTCTGTCTGTATAACTGAAAAGTCCTCAGATAATGCGTTTGAGTTCGATTTCGGTTCTGGCGGTGGCTATTTGCGTATCGAACATGACTCGCAAGATTCCGTTTTTTTGCCGCAGAAGAGGCCTGCCGGTAGGGATGCGGATCGTGATCCATCAGATATTGACGCTCATCGCAAAATCGTTTCGGATACATCGTTTTCGCCAGTAGTCAACAGCACAATGTCGGTATTCGATAAGCCTTTGTGTGCCTTGTTTTGCCTGATGTTTGGTACTAGTCTGAGTTTGAGTGACTGCAGCATGCAAATTCCGATTGGCGCTTGCATTATGTCCAATTTCCTCGTCCCGCACAGGGATCCTTTCTGCTTCATTAATCGCCGTGCCCTTCAATTTTTCATTTTGAACCAAGATTTCAGCAAGATTCCAGACCAAAATGTTGAACGGCGTTTTCGTGTTTTATCTTGTTTAAAACAGCGTCAAGCGCATGGCCGGGTTGACTTTTATGATCTGTCACTGCTTCATGATCTATCCACTTTTAATATTAGCCCCGAAATAAGACTTTGTCCTTTGGGGCGATCCCATATTGTCTTCAGGAATGACTCGGTGTACTTTGGGGACGTTAATCTAGACAACGAACCCAATGGATTCGGGTCCATGTGTTTCAGATCGGAGCTCATACAATGCGGATTCTTCAAAGACGGCGTTTTTATTAGAGCTTGCGATTCAGCCGACTCAGCGGTTGTTGCAACCAGGCACGTTAACACCTTATTCATGTTGCTGCAACCTGCATGTCGTTCAAATGCAAGTTTTGTCTTTGCAGGTGATACCATTGTCGAAACAACATTTCAAGCGTCTTTGGATGCCCTGGAGCAGTATCTGCATCATATTTCTTTCACGGTTCTTCAGAATCTTTATGACAAGGCCAACAGTTTGCGCAATTCATCACGTCATTCAAATTCGTTGTTACTGATGGTTCAAACGTTTTTGCAACGATTGGTGTCCTTGAAATCATCTCTGAGTGGATGTGCTATTGTGCACATTGATGATAACCATTTTGAGGCAGCAGATACTGCAAACGCCAAGAGCTATGGAGAATCCCCATTTTTGTCTCCTCTTGCCTCAAACCAAGTCGTAGGTGTTTTCAAGCGTAATTCAGAGGATAATCTTGTGGCGGAAGTTCCGATACAGAGGGTCATTCGAGACTCAGATGACGATGATGACGATGATATTCCTGTTTCCAGGAATGCTAATGCTGCTTTACTACCCTTGCCTCAATCGAAGATGCCTCAACTTCTTGATGACAACATAGTGCTCTTGCAAACAACTCCTGCAACTGTTCCTGCTGCCGCTCCGGCCACTGTATGTGCTTCTGTTTCTGCTCCTGCTGATGTCACCATTACTGCTTTTGACATTGTCGAAGCCAAATTTCGCTGTGATCTTCCTGCGATGTTTTTATCTTTTGATAGTGGTGGTAACCTTGCCGTGTCTTGCACATCTCTCAAAGATAAAGCAGGAAAGATTGAAGTCCGAACGTTCCAAAACAATCAAATTATTTCCACTTTTCCTTTCAATAATCCCTTTGGTTTTACTTTTTGCACTCCGAACCGTCTCATCGTCGCCGATTCATTTTCACATTGCGTCAGAATTTTTGATTGTAGCACTGGTCAAATTTTAGGTAAAATTCGATGCATTACAGGTTCACACCGATTCAAACCAGTTAGTGTTGCCGTCGATGCTGAAGGCAACATTGTTGTTTTTTGTTACTTACCTAATAAGATGTCTTGCTTGCAAGTTTTCAGTATTGAAACCGTTTTCATTCGACGTGTAGGCTCAATGCTTCTGTTAGGTGGCGGAACAGTTGCGTTTGATTCGGATAGTAATCTTGTCGTTTCTGACAACGGTGGCAGTCGTATTCGAGTATTCGATTATTGTAGTGGAGACGCCATTCGCACTCTATCAATTCAAAACCGTCCAGATACTGCAAAAAAAACCCTATATATGTACTGTGGTGGGTTTGTATTCGACGGCTCTGGTCATATTTTTGTGGCGAATACTTTGGACTGTACCGTGGATATTTGTGAGTACAGTAAGGGACTTTTACTTCATCGAATCTGTTTTCGTGATGCACCTGGGAGCCTCGCTGATCCTGGATGTTTAAGCGTCGCCATGAACGACAAAGAAAAAATGTTGATTGTGTGCTGCGGCTGCTTTGTTTATTACTATCCAATTCATCTCATTCTGGGAGCTGGCACTGGTTACCCTTTTACGCAGACAACCACTACTGTGCAAGCATTTGCCCCAGATTCAAGCGCAACCCATTTACGTGGTAACACAGGTGGCAACAAACAAACGGATCTCGCAAAAACCGCATCGGTAGATTGTGATGTTGATATTTCTGTCAATGATGACGATCAAGACTGCTATGAAAACGGGAAAATTGTACATGTACATTCGTCTGATGCCGTCTCCGTCCAAACTAGTTTCATCGGTTTACCGAACCTTGGTATGACTTGCGGGACGAACGCCTCTCTTCAGTGTCTGCTGCACACGATGGAGCTGAAAAATTCTCTTTATGGTTCAAATCCTACAGATTCTGATCATTCAATTCTTCAAGTATTCAAGGCAATGGTCAATATCGGCCCAAGAGATTGTATTAAAACCATTCTTGAGGTTCTTCGTGATTGTGTGCAAATTGGGTTTCCAGATCAATCGAATTTGCCGGCGGACTCGAGTGAAGTTTTGCAGTATTTACTCTCGCATATTTGTCCCTCCAGGTTTCGAGTGACTATTAAATCTCAAGTATCTTGCCTTGACTGTCGTGCACAAGCAGAAAATAGTCATGATGACTATTTAACGTTGCCTTTTCCCCCGCCACAATCGCGTGTTGCTGCAACATTGGAACATGCTTTAAAATTATTTCAGACAGAAGAATTTTTAGAGGAAGATAATAGATGGTTTTGCCCAAGGTGCCGGCAGCAAACATCGAGTCAGAAGAAGCTAATTTTGGATGTTCTTCCCAATTTTTTTTTCATTCATTTGAAACGTTTTGAAAGCCAGGGTGAAAAAGAGGCATACCGACAAAAGCGTATAAATAGAATTTTTGAAGTCCCTTTTGAGCATCATTTCGGACAATTAGGTGTATTTCGACTTTACGCAGCTATTTGTCACTATCCATCTGGAATCGGACACTTTGTAGCCTACTGCCGGCCCAACCCCGTGGATTCTTGGATGCGTTGTGATGACAGCTGTGTCGTCGCCATATCTGATGAAAAAGTTCTCAAAGATATCAAACACAACGGTTACGTATTTTTTTACCAGCGCCAACCCTCTGCATCTCTCAATGCCATCGCTCAGAACATCACAGCTTGCCGCACTTTAGAATCGGGTCTCAGTTTTTTCAATCAATTGTCTCTTATTGCAAAGGGTTATGTTACAGAATGCAAGCGTGTGAGCAGTCTTTGCGGATCGCTTCAACTAATGGCGGACCGTTTTATTCCTACAGGAGAAGCACGACGGAATTTCATTAAAAAGTGCGAAGAATTGGCTCAATTTTGTGACGATACTGCTGCTGCTGCTGCGGCACAACCACCGATGCCGCCAGGTGATCGCGATGATGTTGCCGCTCAACCGGTTGCTAGTGTTAATGATGTTGATTCACTTGCTTCTGCTCCTGCTCCTGCTCCTGCTCTTTCTGATCGCGGGCTTCCATTACTTCCCGACTATCCTATTAAACCCTTGGTTGTTGTCCGGAAGGCCGCTTCGGCCGCCCGCGTCGCCCACGCCTTTCCTTACTCGTTCTCATCGTTTCAATTTGATTTATCTGTCATTCAAGTTGTCAACCCTCAGATTGCATCGTTACTTTTCAAGGAATTTGCGAGAGTGCGTGCTAAATACGAATATGTGCAATATCCAGATGACCATTATAAGGCAGGGCACGACCACTATTCCTGTCTTCATCATCGGCCTGCCCCGTGCATCAACAACAACCTATATGTAGAACTGGCAACAGTGGACTGGTTTTTTCAGTCACTTACGACGTTGTTTCCAGACGTCATGGTTTTGAGTCCTTATTTAATCGGTTGGGATCATCAATTTGATGGGCATGAATACGATGCTGTCTGGTATCAAAGTTTTATTCAGAATGTGAGAGACAGGCGCCCACAGTTTGTAATGCATCCTTTGAATTTGCCTGAACATTTAGAACGACCCAGACATCGAAAATCAAATCGGGATTTACATTTTGTTTTGTCTTGCATTGAATTCAATTGGTCCCATACTCCAGTGAGTAGCAAGGTATCAGTCTTGGACCCTTTTAGCGCTGATCAATACATCAATCCAGTAACTAAGTTTTACAAAGATGGCCAATATTTTGCATCGTTCAATCCAGTTTTCGAGGATGCACATATAGATCCCATTCAATTAGGACCGAAAAACATTCATTGTGGAGTGTACATTTTGGCATTGGCACTTAATACCGTCTTTCGCACACTTTCTTCTATGGGCAAGCGCTTGAATCCCAAACCGGACCGGAATGATACTTGCGATGTGGGACAGCTGTTACGAACATGCGTTGCCTGGGACTGCACCCAATTTCCTTCGCTGCTTGATACTTGCTTGCTGATGAGCCCCACATTCTCACCAATTTCATGTCGCTTAGTGGCAGTGAGTGCCAGCGCGTGGTGGGTTCAAACGCCGTACCACAATATTGCCGACAGTCTTGCAATCAAGTATGGGAGCATTTTCATTCCGGTGTCCAGTGCCGATGGGAAGTTTTCGGAACAACATACGACATCGTCTCTTCACATTTGCAGAAAGAATCCTGGCAAAATTAGTGCAGATGGCCCCTTTTTTTTTAAGAATGAAAACTTATTGGTCAAAGTCATTTGCATCGGCCTGATCGGGCATCGTCTTAAGGGCCACCACAGAGCTGCCAACAGAGCTGCCTCTGCATTACACGAGGCTTCCGCAACACAATATTACTGCGAAACGAGGAAGTGGTTCTGCGAGACGTTTGGTCTCATCTGCGTTGGTTTGGTTTGCCCATGTGCGTTTGTTTGCATAGTCAGAAGGCTTGGCACTGCAGTTGAGACATTCAATGACTTTGAAGTCGGCAAAATTTTCCATAGTTCGTCCAGTTTGCCATTGCCATCGCAAACGCAATTGTTATCAGCCCAACTACGCGCGTTTCACGGTGACCCACATCGTCGGAACATGGTGTTGATTGGATCAGAGATCCAGCTTATTGATTTTGAAAGGTTTGTCTTCATAATTGGGGAGTGCCCCCCTCTCTTTCTGTTCACTTGGTACGCGACCTGCATTGCAGAAAAGCATAGGAATCAATTTCATTTACGAGCCTTGATGCGGATCATAAAAAGATCTGGCCTTGCTGCAACTCGTGAATTCTTTTCTGCATTCTATGAGAACGACACTTTTCTTCAGCGTGAATTTAATGCTGACTTGTTTGAGGAAAGTCCCAAATCAAATTGGGAATACGACGCATTCCTTCACCTTTTTCAGTTGATTTTTGAAGCACATCTCGAGCCCAAGCTTATCAGTGATGTGAAAATTCAGTGTAAACTGGCAAATGATATTACCATTCATGCATTTGATTCACCAAAGCCGGGTAACATTACAGTTTCGTGTGCAGATGGGTCATTGCTAAATGTGCTCCTAGATTCTGAATCAGTTACCAATTGGTTTTTTGAAAACTTTTTCAAGGAGGCAATCAGTTCCCAGCAAATTTCCATGGCTCCAGCCCCAGCACCTATGCCTCGTCTTATCCCGCCTCTTCATTGTTCGAATGACGAACCAGCTGCTACGTGTGTTGGATTCTGGCACCTCATGGGCATTCTTCGCCGGGAGGCATTATGTCACTCAGATGGGACTCCGCAACTTGTAATTTCACATGACAAGAGGTTCATTTCGTGCTTTATTCGTCCGGTATGTTGTCGTAGTACTTTCGTACCCTGCAGGATTTTTTTTGATTACACCGCTACCGGTTCAATCAAAATTTATTCGGCAGAATTTGAACACCAGCAACATGCATTTCTTGTGGAGCGATTCAGTCGATACGAAAATTTATTCAATCTTAAAGATGAAGCTGAGGCCGAAAGGTTTTTTAACTTTGCACTATCAATGATGCCAGTTTATAGCAGTCCCAGCTGTGGCAGTGGCAGCGATGGCGATAGTAACAGTGATGATGGTGCAAAAGGTTACGTTGCTGTGTATAAGCCTAAGGCACCAGCATCTGAGCGCTGTCGTCCCCCGGCACATCAATATTTGGTAGCTGCGATGAAAAAATGCGGGAATCCAAATGTTCTTCAAAGTATCAAGGAATCTATGATTCGTCGGTTTGGTCATGCAGGTCAGTTAAAGAATTTGAACTTAACGAATGCGAAGTTGAGTCCAAAGAATGCATTGCGGGAAGAATTCTTTGGTTGCGAAATCGTGTTGGTTAGCGATGAATCAACTCGTAACCGCTGCATTGATTTCATTAACAGTCAAAATTTTCTTTCGCTTGATACTGAAAGCACCGTTCCGAGAGGCAAGCATGATGGTATCTCGTTAATCCAGATAGGCACTAGTACAAACGTATTCATTGTTCAAGTTGCTCTTCAGCCGGAATCGTTTTTTAAATTATTGGTATGCAGCCTGTCGCATAAAACTTTGCTTTGCTGGGGAAACGACCAGACTGCACTGCAAGATTTTGCCAAGTTGGATTGCACCTACATTGATGTGCAGCACTTGTATTCGTCCTCATCTCAAAAGAAAGGTCTTGCTGATTGCATTGAAGAGCTGTTTGCAGGCAAATATGTTCTCAAGAAAGATTGGAGGTTATCGGGATGGGACAATAATCCGCTTACCAAGGGACAAACGAGATACGCCGCTCTCGATGTGGTTGCTTGTCATGTTCTATATACAGCATTGGAGTTCAATCCATCCTCAGTGTATGAAAGTGATGGCGATTATATTACGTTTTATGCTTATAATCATGACACTGGTTGCAAAGTCAAGCACGGCTTTTCATTTGCTCGCGACTTCTTAGGCCATTACATTAACGGTTCTGTATCACGTGGATTTTTGTTTTCTAAATCACCGCCATTACTACAAGGGTTCAGGGCTATTGAGGGTTCATCACACGATTTAAACTTTGTCGATGTCCAGAATTTTGTGCGTTTGCTGAATGAGTTCAAAATATGTTGTTCATTGTGTTCTAGTGTCTGTGTTTGGAAGGAATTGGGAGTTGTTTCGACAATAGCGCCTTCGCACAGTTCTGTTGATAGAGTATCAGACAATGTTGAGGAACAGAAAGCATACTATTGTGCCAGCATGCTAGGTTCATTTTTGCAGTTGCATCCTTCTAAAGAAAACTTGCAATGTTTAAAAAAGTCTGTTTGCTCTGACATTTACTATGGCTACATTCGTGAAACGCTAGCTCATGTATTGCCATAAGCAAATGCTGGTGCATCTGAGGACTTTAAAACGCAAATTAGGTGATATTGATGATACCCAATTAGTTAATTCCGTTTTTCGTGATTGCAGATTTGGTTTTAATAGTTGTACACTTTTTTATTTTCAACTATACAAGTCATTCTTCAGGGAATAAATCTACATTTGGAACTGGTCTGACTTGTCGTCATAGCCGGTTTACGGCCGATTGCAAAAATGCATGATTGAGTGCATCTTCGGGTGTGATCCGTTTTGAAGGCTGGACCTTCAGCATTTTTGATAGCAGGTCCAATGCGTGGTCGTTATTATTCCATTTCCGGCCTGGTATGGCAGACTGCAGCGCTATGGCTTCCCATCCCGATTTGTTTTCATGCTGGATCCCGTCACCATATTCGTCGATCAGGCCACCAATTTCTCGCATTTCCGAGTTTCCTACAATGCATCCTATTTCCTTCAGATGTATTGCGTCACAGACATTTCCTTTTATCTGTTTTTCCTGCCGAGATAGGATATTGCGTTTGCCTGTGATGAGGGAAAGCAGAATAATACCAGCGCTCCAAACATCGACAGCTGCTGTCTGTTCTTTTTCGCCAATCAAAATTTCAGGTGCTCTGAATCCTCTGGTCCCTCCTCCTTTTCTGACAAAACCTTGGGTTCCTTTTTCTGCTGATCCAAAGTCTATTAATCGAAAAGTTTTTGACTTGAAATTATGCAAAAAGTTTGCTGGTTTCACATCACGATGAACGACATCTCGCTTGTGCAGGTAATTCAAAGCTTGCAGAAGCCTGTACATGTATTCTACAATGTTCTGAGCTGTCATATTTTCAAGGTCCGAGTTGAAGCTGCTGGCGTCTACCCCTTCAAATATTAAAACTGTGCCCAATTTTCTGTCTATATCTGTGCCAAAGAACCTGATCACACTGTGTTTTGAAGCTTCGTCACTATTGGCAACTTCATTCAGCATGTCTATCTCGTTCTCTATTTGAGCATGTGGAAACTTGTCTGGAAACTTTTTGATGCAAACAATCATCGGGACGGTGACGTTCCAGCCCCAATGGACAGAAGCGTTTGATTTTTCGAAATAGTCTTGGTTCAAAATATGATTGTTCAATCGTAGAAAGCCGTTTATGTTTTTTGGGACTTCATGTTCCCACCAGTCTCGGGGAAGTGATTCAAAATTGCAATTCTTGGCTTGGCAGAGCGTTTTCAGTGCTTTTTTCAAGACCCTAAAATGAGTTGGATATATTTTCAGTAGATGGACTGGTGTTCCTCCAAGAGTACTCCATGTTGCCATCAGATTTGTTTTTTGCACGGGCTCAAACCATGCTTGGTTTGCAAAACTTGCTTGATTGAACACAAGTACATGTGAATTTAACTTCATTTTGTCAACCAGAAGATTTGCAACATTTGCATTAATACTATTTCTGTACTCTCCTGTCAATGATTGCTGCATTTGTGGCACAGGACGCGCCTTTGCTCCTTTCTCCCAGTTGACGTTGTTGCAAAAACACAAATCTGCACGGCTCATTGCAGCTTCCCATTCCGACAGTGTTGTATCTAGGAAGCTTCCATGTATGATGTGGATATCTGCCAAGTAGTAATCGTGTTTGCAAGATTCTGCTTGAAGGTGTTGCATCATGATCACGGAATAGGCCACCCATGCATACTGTATTTCTATGCCTATCACCTGGTTCACAAACGGCTTGAAAGCAAATTGTGCTACCGCGTGTCCTGCCTCACTTCCTAAATCTGCCACCGATCCACAATTAATTCTGTGGCCCAGGAGCACATTATGCAGCAGTTCAAAAGATTGCGGCGTTAAAGAACCATCTTGAAGGCTCTTATCCAGGTTGAAACCATGAGGCTTTGTCTTCCATTTTCCTGTATGTGAACTCTGCAGCCCTACCTTTTTGCATGCGGCTTCCCACACTGTTTCCTTCCAATGTGCAGGCGCTTCATTTTTTGAATTGTCACATCCCCGAATAAAAACGCTTTTTGTCGTCAACGTTTCCCATTTCACACAGTCCTCATACTGACAGGTATGTTGGAATTGTTGAATATTCACAGCATGGATTCTGTCATCTTCCAACCAACTGTAGTCCATTCCATCTCGTATCAGAACAACACTTGATTCCGGTGTTTCACCAGATCCATATATCTTGCGTGTGTACGTGTTCCCACCTTCTTGTTTCACCAGTATCACTATTTCGATATTCAAGCTCGAAGGATAGACTGCGTCAAGCACGTCGGAAGTCCAAGCGCTATTTTGACTGGCCTTTCTGGTGCAGTTTCGAGCAAACATAGTGTGCAATGCAAGGGGATTCTTGTTCATGGCCAGAGCCAAGTGAATAACGAAACTATTGTTTGCATCTATGTCCAACCAATCGGTTATATCTTTCATCAAAAGCAGGTCAATTGTTGCTTGGTGCAGAAATGGCCTGATGCTACTTCCAAAGTTCGTTGTTTCAAAAGGAATGCTTGCTATTGTGACTTGTTGCCTTTTTGGAGATGGCATGTGCAATCTCCAAAGATTTACATAGGCATCAAGGCCAAATGGTTTTCTTCCGTGATTCACATCTCCCTGCATAGACAAGAGAATGCTCTGCATGATATTTGGTTCTTTGTCCCTTCCCCGACGCTTACAGAGCCATTCGAGGGTTTCTCCTTTTTCAATGCATTTGGTTGTCACAATAAATCCCACCTTGTTGTCTCTTTTTTGTGATTTTTGGGGTTTGTTCAAATCTGGATAATCAATCCACAGGATCTCACAGTTGTACTGTTCTGTTGTGCCCGCTCGGCCGCCTTGTTCATCATAATATGCCGTAAATGCAGCGTGGTCTTCCACTACAGTTCCAACGCGAAGATGTTGCAGTGCAACCAGACTTTTCTCACTACCTTGTTCCGCAACTTGCATCCCCCTTTCATCAATAATATTTCTGAAATCATTGTAACTCCAGCTTTGCATCTTTGTTTTGCAATTGTCCCAATCAAAAAGCTCCATGTCGCCTTTAAGTACATGAACCTCTTCGACTTCAGAGTCACAAGGTTCCACAACGTTACGTATGATTGAATCATCGCTCGATTCAGTCCTTTCATGGCTAGCGTTGGCTGCAGAACGACGTTCCACAATGTCTCGGTCACCATTTCTTGGAGTCACAATTAGACGCTCTTGTTTTGAACCTGTGAGTTCGTCGTCATCAATGAAAATGTCAGCGTACATGCAATCAAAACTTAGTTGCTCATCAGGGTCACTAGATTCCACAACTTTTAGAATGAGGGATGCATCGCTCGATACAGAGGCATCATCTTGAGATTCCACAACTTTTCGAATGAGGGAAGCATCGCTCGATACAGAGGCATCATCTTGAGATTCCACAACTTTTAGAATGAGGGAAGCATCGCTCGATACAGAGGCATCATCTTGAGATTGCAGTGGTTTGGAATATAATCGATCTTGTTGTTTAGCGCTATAACTTGAACCCGTTGCGGAATGTAGTCTTTTGTCGGTATTTGATTGAGACGTCAGTTGAATTTTTTTCTTTTTGAGTATTGATCCTGTACTTGTATCTGCCCTAAACCCTGACCCTGAATTTTCGATTTTGGCATGGTTCAAACAAGTCCAGTCATCAATGATAAGTACCTCTGAAATTTGGTCTATACTATCATTATGTCCATCATTATCATTACACAAACTTGTTGGTCGGCTGTTGGGTAATGCATTGTTTAAGGCTAGAATTTCAATAAGTTTTTCTAAAACTTGTCTATGATGGTCTTTGTTTTCCTTTGTGACAGGCAAAAACATACCCTGTATCAATGGCATCACATTTGCAGGATCTGTGCTGTGGTGCTCAATTCTTCTACACACGTCTGTAGCTAGGTCTTCCAACGTCGAAAAGTGATTGCTTTTGCATGCAATCAAGGAATGTTTTCCATACTTTTCATGCTGTGACAACGACTTCGCCGCCTTTTTCAAACGTGTTGTCGATGAGTAGCACCACGGACACGTGTCTTGTCCATCAACAATGTCACAGACTTTTCGATACATGTAATACCACTGTGCTGATCCGTCTTTTTTCTTCATTTCAAAGAGATTCATACTCTGTAGAGCATCAGTGACCGTTTTCCTTGTAGCTTCTGGCTTTTGAGTCCAGTCAATGCGAAGCTCCTGTTGTCTGTCTTGGGATTTCAAAATTTTCATGTGCTGTTGTTCAACGGTTGCAAAGTCGTCCATGTCAATATTGACTAAATAATTTTTGTGCGCATCTGTTGTGCTTTTGTGGCAATGATAGCCAATGACGTGCCACAAACTCAATACCATGGCCCGGGCCATTTTTTGGTCACGAAATAGAGTTTTGCTGTTCCCCAAACACATTTTATAGTAGCGATCCAGCGAAAATATGGCCATATTTCTGACGTCTTCAATCGCAATCATTGTCACTTGTATCTTTTGTTGCAGCTTTTCAAGAAGTCCATGCGTTATTTGTTGAAATTGATCCATCACTTTTTCCAAACAAAAATTCTGATCATCAAGATGCATTGTACACTCAATACGAAATGCCATCAAGATGGTCTTGTTTTTTATGCATGCCGGACCTGACAGGTTGGACAAATACCTGCTGCAGACATTGTCTGCAAATGTATTGAGCTGCCCATTTGTCAGATTTCGTTTCAATACTTGTGGTGGAGCCAATGTTTGTTTTATAAAATTAACCACAGATGGGTAAATTTTGACCCTTGAAACGTTTCTGGGAAAAAATGTATCGTCTGCATCAGACCTTTCCATCATGATGGATCCCATCTTAGATTCTCCTGTCAGAGGACCAAACATACCAAATGTATGTTTTGCCTGCTGTGACTTTGTTTGCATGAACCCTGGTATGTCTCGTGCAAACTGAAATACTGGAATGCGTATGATGGACGAATAATTAGCATCAGTGATAACATCGCCGGGCTTTGCAACGTACTGCTGTGCCAAATCGAATGAAGTATCGAATGATTTGAGATTTTGTGATCTGCAATCATTAAAAAGATTTTCACGTGTAAACCCATTTTGAATTTGACCAGGATCGGATTTCCATCCATGATATATGATATGCGCGAGCTTCATTTTTTCAAGTTCGTTCTGTTCAACCGGATTGTTTTTCCCCTGGCCTAGTGTTTCGACCACGCCCAACCATTCTTCCATCAAAATTGTTACATCTATGGACCCTTTTGATGTGCTGAACATGCTTGATCCTTCTTGAACAGCCGGGCGGAAGTATCTGTTTGTCCTAGTTCTCAAACGATCCGCATAGAGTACTCTGATATCATGTGCATTTGTCTCCTGAAAAATACCCAAGTAGACCATAATTGTGGGCCGAGGTCCACACAATAAGCAACATCTTGGCGATGGTTTAACTGAAGACCACACTGTTCCCACGTCCACTTGACGAGGTACAAATTTGATCAATTGATTCGAGATGCATTCTCCGGTCAGGCGAAAACTCTTGATTTCCAACGAGTCCACATCCTGTCTTTTTTCTGAAAACAGATCTGCCCAACGATGATTCAACCATGTTGTGTTCAATGATATTGGTGGGTGAGGTACTGCCGGGGTGTTCCAGCGTTTCTCAAGGTGCCCAAATGCAGCTGGTTTTGGCTGGTAAGTCTTGACGTAGTCTCGCACCAATTGTTGCTCGAACAACTTTGTCTTGCTTACAGTGTTGAAGCCTCCTACCTCACACAATGTTGTGCATTCAAGTGCGGGAATGTCCTTGTGTGAAAACCTTATGATGAATA
>Ga0255210_1000432_pt1 | contig 15748 bp, 19 predicted proteins | sample Miss_Yuk_RepA_8d_FD_188422 | JGI IMG/M metagenome (GOLD analysis project Ga0255210, IMG submission 188422) | Freshwater microbial communities from Mississippi River, Louisiana, United States - Miss_Yuk_RepA_8d | ecosystem: Environmental > Aquatic > Freshwater > River | place: USA: Louisiana...
TTTTTGAAGTAGTTTTCCTTTTTGAACTTTTTTGTTTTACTTTTTTGTTAGTTTTTTGAATTAGTTTTTCTTTTTAAACATTTTTGATTTAGTTTTTTGTTAAATAATTGAATCAAAAGTAATATAGAGAGATATTATTATAATAATGTATAATAATGTCAATCAACGCTCTTACTTGCAGCAATAAATCTGTTATTAAATTTTATCAAGAACACCCTAACATAGATTTTGAATCTATGAATGTTACATTTGTTGAAATACTAAATTCACTCTCTCAAGACATTACTTCCTCTCTAAGCAATAATATATCAGCACAACTTTTAAATAATATTAAAGAACTACATAACCAGATTAGTACTGTTAATGATAATGTTAATCGTTTACATATCGAAACTAACCATAACTTTTTAACTAAGTTCAGTGACTTTAAGAGAGAATATATTGAAGACGTTAAAATGATTTTGTCTAACGCATCTAACAACACTTCTGATAAAATTATTCCTTTGATAAAGGACTATAATAATTCTTTATTTGATAAAACTTTTATAATGTTCAACGAAATAATTCCAAAAAATAATGAAAATTTATCTAGACAAATACAAGAATTTATTAAAAATTTTCATAACTCTATTACAGAAGATACTAATAAACTATTAAATACAACTATTAATCAAAAATCGTTAAACGATTTTATACAAAATTTAGATAACAAATTTTCTAGCACAATTACAAATTCACAACAGCTTATTAATTCTAACATAACAACAACAGAACAAAGATTAGATTCTAGAATTAATGAAATTAAAAATTCTACTGAAAAACATATTTTGGATATTAAAGATATATATTCTTCCAATCAATCTAATCAATCTTTATTACAAAATAATGTTTCTGAATTGTTAAAAAAAATGGAAATTTCTTCTGTTAAAGGAAAATGCTCTGAAAATATTTTATTTAATATATTACAATCCTTATACTCAACAGCACAAATTGACATTGTTGGTGAACAAAAAGAAACTGGAGATATTATACTTACACGTAAAAATAAACCTAAAATATTAATTGAAAATAAAAATTGGAATAAAAATGTAGTTCAAGATGAGGTTAAAAAATTTATTCGTGATGTTGAAACACAAAATTGTTGTGGATTATTTTTATCACAAAATTTTGGAATCGCAAACAAAGAAAATTTTGAAATTAATATTAATGATGGAAATATTTTATTGTATGTTCATGAAGTTAATAATGATGCTGAAAAAATTAAAATTGCTATTGATGTTATTGATAATTTTAAATCCAAATTAGATGAAGTTATTACTAGTAATGGCGATGGTTATAATATTGATAAAGAAATACTTGATGAAATTAATAAAGAATATCAGCTTTTTGCTACTCAAAAAATGATTCAAATTAAAACTGTTAAAGATTTTTCTGCTAAAATGATTAAACAAATTGAAGAAATACAACTTCCAACATTAGAAAATTTCTTATCTACCAAATATGCTTTTTCTTCAAGCAAATATATTTGTGAATTTTGTGAATATGTTGCAAAAAATCAATCAGCAATGTCAGCACATAAAAGAGGTTGTAAAGGAAAAGGTATTACTATTGATGAAGCCATAGTTCCACTATCTGTACCAGTTCAAAATGTTGTTATTGAAACATCTCAAATTAATCTTTCTGAAACAACTGATAAAAATAAAAAAATCAAAAAAACTAAATAAATATATCCAAATTAGTAATTAAATATATAAAAATCTATTTTATATATTTATATGTCTTATGTTTACTTACTCATTTCTAGTGATGACGCAACATATGTAGGCGCTACTGTTGACCTTGACCGACGACTTAGACAACATAATAAAGAAATTAAAGGTGGAGCACACGCGACAAGTGCCAAAGTACTTAAAGGCGAATCTTGGGTTAGAGCTTGTCATGTTGCTGGATTTCCTGATTGGCAAGCTGCTCTTCAATTTGAATGGCGATGGAAGCAACTCTCTCGCAAATTACCAACTAAAATGTTTCCATTAGAGAGAAGAATGACTGCTCTTAAACAATTATTAGCCCTTGAACGACCTACATCAAAAGCTATCGCTTATTCTGAATGGCCTAGCCCACCACAAGTTAATATTGAAACAGAAGAAGCACAAAAGTATTATGATATTGTTTCATAATTATTTTGTAATATTATATTATAAATGTTTTATTACTTATTACTTGACTCTAACACAGATATAGATGAAATTTATCTTAAAATTATAAAATCTCATCAATTACTTTGGATTGAAAATTGTTGTATTAAAGAACAAACCCTTATGCCTAGAGCTATTTATTTTGAAAATGTTAGATATAATGATTCAATATGTAAAAAACTTATTGGTATTTTTTTACAAAATATTAACTATAAAGGACATTTTGAGCTATATAAACCATTAATTAAAAATGTTGTTGCTTTATAGCTTTATAAAAATTATTTATAAATAGCATAAGGTAAAATGTAAACAGAGAGAATCAATATAATTATATTAGTATTCAAATTTAATGACGCAAAATACGAACCTAATATACATGCGGTTATTATCATTAAACTATCAGACAATACTGCTTTAAATCCTACTTCATTCGCATAATCTTTGAATGTATCTAACATCATATTACTTCCTCGAGGCACTAGCTTAAACATATAGTAAAATAAAATATCATGAGTTATTTGAATAGCTACAGCTAATCCTATAAATTTAATTAGAGAGAACTTCTCTCCAAATACATAAGGATAAAGAAATCTAGCAATTATAATTCCTATAAAAATTATTAATACGTCAGCAATTACCGCACTTAAATTGTATTTTCTATACCATTCAAACAATACTTTTGAATTTATAAAACCGAAAATAAGTAAAAATATAACGCATAAATCAGTTATTATAACTCCATTTAAAATTGGCAAATAATCGCTTGTATTATTAAAGTTTGAAATACTTTTAAACATTATATATTTTAAAAGTATTATTTATTTTGTAATTTCATTAAAATATCTTTCATATCTCGAATTTCATCTTCTTGTTTTTGTATAATATTCTTTGCCAATTTTGAGACATTATAATCATCCGTTTTTTCTAAAATTTTATTACTTGTTAATAATGCCATTGAATGATGTTCTATCATTTCTTTTAAATATTCTTTATCTGTTATATATTTTTGCGTTTTATATAAGTAAATAAAGAATGCCAATAAGCATCCAAATAATATATAATATTTCATACTGAATACACTGTATTGATGGTCGTGCATCATTATTTCTAAAACTATCATGTATAAACCCATTATAACTGATAAATAAACCTTACCTAAACTATTTGTTATATTTTCAATATTGTTTGACATTATTGAACTCATAAAAAAATATTGGATTATAAAACTCCCAATAAACATAACTATCATCGTATGTAAAATTCGCATTTATAATAACTACTTATATTTTCTTTTATTCTTTTTTGTTTTTTTAAATCTCATTTTTTTATTTTTTCCACCTAATGCTCCTAATAAAAATGGCGCTGCCACAATACCTCCAACTCCTAATGCTATTGGAATTCCATATTTAAAATAGTTCGGTTTATTTTTTTCTTTCTCATTTCCATTATTTTCATTAGTTGAGTTAGTTGTATTTACTTGAGAGCCTTCTTCATCTTGATAACATATAGCAGAATTATAGTTTAATTTAAACTTATCAAATTTATATGTGTTTCTTTTAAAATCTATTAAAAAAATTAAATCCAATTCAGCGCAAGTAAATTCTGGATTATAAATGCTTCCATCTTTTGTTATCCAAAAATTTGCTTTAAAATTATAAGAAACTATTTGTTGAGATTTTGTTAAATTTATATCTATGCTTTTTTGAGCTTTTGTCAATATAAATTTTTCAGGTGCTATTTTTTTAATTATTAATAATGTTGTTAAATCTGTAAAAAAATTTATCATATTTTGACACATAGCTATATCAAATTTATTAATTAAATCAAAACTAATTACACTAAATGACGATAAAATATTCATCAATTTTACATTAAACTTATCTGTTTTTAAACTATTATCATCGCCTTCGTTTTCACCATCACCAGTGTTTGATTTATAAATTTTATTATTTATTGATAAATCTATACGTGAAAAATCTTTTCCGGATTGGAATTTTAATGAAGCCAAATCCATATTTTGATTTGGTGAATTAAACCAATTTTTATATTCTGAATAATATAAACTGTAAGCTAATAATTTATTTAAAGAAGCATTTGGATTTTTATTTATTTGAATGTCTATATTTGCTGAATCCTCCTTTTTTGTTAAAACATTGTTAACAATAAAAAAATCTTCAAATGAAAAAGGAGGCAAATCCTGTGCGTCTTTTTGTTTTTTCATAACCATATAATCATTATAATTGTTGTTAATGTATTGAATTATATCTGTCATTGGTAATAATTTTTTCCCATAATAATCTCTATTGTATATTTTTTTTATAGCATTATTTCTAGTTGGAACTCTTGATTTAACTGTTCTATTCCTTATTATTTTTTGTTTATTGTTTTTAGCTGTATTCATATATAAATAACAATAAAATAAAATTAATTATTTTTATCTATAGTTACTTCCTTAGCTATTTTCTTTACTATTTTATCGGCCTTTTCTGCGTCATTATCCCCTGAACCTCCCATTGCTTCAACAACAATATGATTATACTGGTCACTCTTTTTAGAATCGCTATAAATACAATCTGGATATTTTGCTCTCCATTCAGGTAATGCGCAAATATTCTTATGAGATATGTACTTAATTGCCTTTTTTATTTTCTTATTATCAGGGTCTTCCTTTTCCCACACGTTTGCGTCTTTAACATACATTGATTCTCTTTTTGGGTCGCTACAATGTACCGGTCTCATGTTTTCATCTAACGCATTTAGATGCTTAATAATAAGTTTAGACATTCCATTCACATAACCCAATTCACCTATACTTTCAATATCGGATAATTGAATTTTAATTGAATCTACAAAATCCATAATATTCATAGCATTTTTACAAGTTTCATTTAAAAAGAAATTTAAATTAAAAGATTTATTATTTGAATTATTCATAGAATTGTTGATATTTGTGGTTCCACAATTTTTCGATAATTCTATTATTGTTTTATTTTGTTCGATTAATAAATCTTTGAATTCTTGATTTTGGTTTATGATGTTAAGAATTAATTCTGGCGATATATTATTCGTTTCTTGTATCGTTTCAACATTATTTTCTATATTTTCTTTAAAATTACACTTTTTTTTATGTTTCCAGAGACCACTAATTGTTTTATATTCTTTTTTACACTCGCAAATATGATTTGGGAGATTTTTTATTTCCATTTTTTCCATTTTATTTCCATTTTGCCTATTTATGTGTTTTGGTCTCAATATATGAATGTCCCATTCTGTTTTACGAGAGCATTTAAAATCGCAACATTCACAAAAATATTTTTTGGAGATTTTTTGGAGATTTTTTATTTCCATTTTTATAATATATGGAAATAAAAAAAATCTCCTAAATCCTTTTTAAAGAAATAATAAAAATTTTATCGTAACAAAATAAATTTTTTATAAAAAGTCGGCAGACGCTAATTTTAAAATATGCAGCAAAATTAAATTTTTTGCGAAAGTCAAAGGCCACTTTTCAAAAATGGACATTTTTTTTGTCCATTTTTTGTTTTTCGATTCACTTTTTCATACAAAAATATTGATATTTTAAATAATAAATTCCCAAAGTAACTTAAAGAACTATTAATATTAATTATTAATGTTTTCCTTTTATAAAAAAACAATTAAATGCGGATGTATGATTATATCAATTTCTGAAAATAAAGAAAATGATATAATTATATTAAATAATCATAATTATATTTTTATTTGTAATGAATGTGAATTAAATATTTCAGAAGAAATATTATTTGAAAGGTTAGAAAATATGCGTGAAAATGATAATAAACTATCAAATAATGAGTGTAATGGTTGGAATATTATAAATAAATTTAATTAATATATCTTTAAAGTTTTTGCTCTTATTTTTGAGTGTCTTTTGAGTGTCTTTTTTTTAGTGCTTTTTTTAACGTTTTTTGAAATGAATTTTTTTATTTCATTTTTTTGTGCGTATATCATATCAACTATATTCTGAAAATACGACCTGAACTTTGGTTTCATTTTCATTATATCGTCTACGCAAACCCATCTTATTTCTTCTTTTTCAAATATTTTTGATTTTTTTATTATTTTTGGGTCTAAACGCTTTTGTAAAAATCTTTGATTATTATTATAATAAAATGGAAGCAATTCATCGTACTCCATTGGAAATATATGCATTCTATATGTGCTAAATTTTGAATTTTTATCCTTGTAATCAATATTATAAGTTCCGTATTTTTTTAACATTTTTTTAACATCATTATCACTTCCTAAAAATCCAGTTAATTCTTCACCTCCTTCTCTTATTGCCGTTTCTAAAAAAGATTCACTATTATCAGTTCCACCACCAAAATCAGAAAATCCTTCGGCAGAATCTTCAAACTGATTTTCCTTTCCAAACAAAAAATATAATTTATTATTATGTATTGTTGTTGGTAATATTCCTGCACCCATATTATTTTATATTTAGAAAATATTTAAATATTATATATAATATATAATGGCTGATTCTAGTTCTACCATTCCTCCTATTCCTTCTGTTTCACTACAAAATGAAAAAATTCAAAAAGTAAAGTCATATCTTGAAGAATGGAATTCAGCTTCTAAAGCACCTTTTAGTGCTGTCACTTTTGGTAATGCGTTCAATGGATACGAAAGATTTATTGGTGTTGGAAATGCTGGTCCTAAAGGCGAACTAGTAGATTCTAGTATGTATTGGAGATGGGCTTCAATGACTAAAATGGTTGGACTAATCACTCTTGCCGCAGCATTACAAGATGGTATTTTAGAGAATGTTAATGACCCTGTTTATAAATATGTTCCTGGCGTTGGGAATATTACTCAATATGTATCTAGTAGTTACGCAATACTTGATGATTCAGGAAATCCTACTTATGATGATTTTGGAACACCAAGATACGGTCTAAATTTGACTACTGTTGGACCTGGCGAAAATGACCCAAATAATGAAAATTTAGGAAAAAAAATAACTATAATGATGTTAATAAATAGCAGATCCGGATTTGGTTATTCTTTTCCTGGAATTGGAAAAACACGTGAAGCTCTCGTTAATCCATTTGCGGGTCTTACATCAGGACAAAACTATATTGCTTGGCTTCAAAATATTGAAGCGAATAACTCATATGCTGATACTATACATTCATCATATAATAATATGACTAAAACATTTACTGAATCAATAAATGAGAGATTAAATTATCCTTTATTGTGTGTGCCTGGAACAGAAAATATATATGACACAGGAACTACTTTCTTAGGAGCCGTGATAAGCGCCGCATTAATGAAAAAAGGTATTCAACAAACAGCAGCTGAATATACTCAAAGCAGAATATTTAATCCACTTGGAATGACAAAAAGTTGGTTAAATTGTGGAGCTTTAAATCCCCCTCAAGATGTATTAACAAAATTAACAAATGCGTTTTTTGTTCGTCAAGATACACCTAACAGCATTTTAGGTTCATACCAAAAAGCTCCAAGTGTAGCTTATAATACTTTATATAGATGTTTTGATGCTAATGCTGATGGTGATGGTTTTACAAATCAAGAATTACATGTTTATACACAACCAAAAATAAGTAACTATATATTAAACGATAGTTATGCAGGTGGATATGATTGGGGTGGGTGTGGAACTATGTCTGATTTTTGCAAATTATTAAAATTACTTATTAATAAAGGTTATGATGTCGCAAGTAAAAAACAAATTTTATCAAGACAATCTGTTGAATGGATACTTTCAGCTAAAATGTCACCCGAAACATCAGCAAAAGGAATGAATTTACCTAATAGTGGTTTAGCAAATATATTAACTAGACCAGATAATAATAAGTCCGTATGGTGTGGTGGATTTGTCAGATGGGTTGAAGGAGATACAATGAGTTATGGTACTAGCCAACACCTTTATGGTTGGGGTGGATATTTTCAAACAAACTTTACTTTCGACACAGAAACAGGATTTTATATGATGTATGGAAGTCAAGCATCCGCAGCATCTTGGCAATTAAACACAGCATCAAAACCCTATCAACCTAATGGCTCATATATTATTGATAGACTAACAAGTCTATTTTAAATATTTTATAATATAATTACAATCTTTTATTAAATTATATAATAACTATAACTTATTGTTGTTGGCAATATTCATACTCCCATAAAATATTTATATATTTTTATCTCCAAAGGGTAAATAACCATAAAAATATATATTAATATAATAAAATATTATTAGCTATTTTCTCTCCTCCTGTTTCTGATGGTTCAATATTTAAAGTAAAATCAGTTGATTCTGTTAAAATATCGCTTATATTTATTACTTGTAAATTATTTGCGGAAGCAAAATCAGTTATCAATTTATTCCACTCCTCAATAATAGGCTTGTATTGAGATACTTTAATATTTGCAGGATAATAAATATCTAATAACACTATTTTTGAATCATTCATTTTTGTTTGAATACTTTTAATTAGTTTTTTATAAGCGTTAAATATAGTGTTTAAAACCTTTATATCTTTATTTGAAACTTCTTTATCGGCATAATTATTCAATATATCATTTCCACCTACAGAGAGAAAAACAGCTGTTGAACCTTTATTTAATTCAATTGGAATATAATCTAATTGACTATAAATATCAACAATAGTTGATTCATCCTTAGCATAACAATAAATATTACCATTTGTTTTTTCGTGTAAAATATCCTCTATAGCTTTACCATTTTTAACATAAGCATTATTTTTAATAATACTATCTCCTAATAATATATAATTTTTATCATCGTTGCCGCTAAAATGTTCTCTCAAAACATAATATTTATAATAATGAGTAAATGATGAAACAGATATAATTATAAAAAATAATAATAAAACATATAAATAAAAATATTTCATATAATTAATATTTTTATTTTATTATATAAAATTTACAAATACTAATTAGTAAGTGTATAATTAATTGTATTTGAATATAATGTTGATGGAAAAAAATTATTATTAACAACTTGTACTTGATAAGTACCTACATCTAAATTATTTGGCACTACAAATGATAAATTTAATGAACTATAAAATATAACTGGAATATTTGTAATATCCCCAAATGTAACTGTGGAATTTCCTGTTGTATTACTCTTACTAAAATTTAAACCATTAATATAACATACTGTATAATCATTTATATTTGAAGTATTAATAGACAAATTATAAATCACTGGAGTTGTATCAGGATATTTATAACTATATGTTCTTTTAGAGGTTGTTCGAATTTTAAATAAAAATGAAGACATATATTTATAGGATAAAAATAAAAAAGGGGTTTCCCCCAATTTTATTAGTAAAAATTTTAATAATAATTAATAAATATTCTTACCTTTTATTCTGGATTCAGTCATTCGCACTTATTAAAATTACCTACAAATAACTACACAATTAGACAATTAGTAATAATTTTTATATTTTTTATATTTTTATATTTCTATTTATATTTATATTTATATTTATTCATTTCCACAATAATTTCTGCTGCTAACTGCTCTTTTACTGTTTGCGATTTCTTTTTCTAATTCTTTTTCTGCTTGCTCTCTAGAAATACCAAGACTTTTAGCAACTGGACCTAGAATATCATCTAAATCAATTGTAAAACTGCCTCTGATTATATCACGTTTTGGGTCAGCAATTTCAGTAAAGTTATGAAATACTATAGGTTTGGATAAGAAGCAGTCGTCATCATCAATTTTAAGCGATTCGTTTTTACATACAGAATTATGGAAGTGTAATTGTTTTTCTGTATCAAATTCCATACTACATTTGTCGCAAATTATTTGGTCTTGGTCCTGATTTAAATCTTCAATCGTTAGTGCTCTAGGTCTGCTGATAATTTCTTCAGTTTTTTTTTCAAACAAAACTTCATTAATACGTTCTAGTTGTTTTGCTTGAATTTCAACAATTTTCATAAGCTTATCGATTTGAGCTGCTTGCGCCTCAGATTTAGCTAGGAGATTTTTAAAATGTTCCGAACTAATATTCATATTTTCAGATACATTTTTTTCAATTTCTCCTACTCTTACAAAAAGCTCATCTGTGTAAGCGGCTAACTGATGAGTATTCACTTTTGACCTTGAAATCATATTCTTGGCAGGAAGTATAACCCAAAACTCAAAAGGTGAAATTTGAATTTTGTTTTGTTTTTCTACCATAATTTGATTATACCAATAACCATTTGGATTCCATTCTGTAAGCTTTAAAAATGCGCTGTAATACTTGATTTGCTTTGTCTCTGACTCCTTCGTGGCAACAAAATCTACATAATCAACCAAACCTATACCGTAATTTAAGAATAAATTTTTGACATCCTGTTCGTTGTGTTTTTCATCAATTCTTGGAATATAAATATCCAAGTTATTAATGCCAACTTTTTCAACTGCTCGAATATTAGCAGTGTTAAATTTTTTAATAGAAGATACATTCATTGAACTCATTTTCGCAATTATAAGATTTCTTTAAGAAGCTTTTTAGGATTTATTGGTATAAGTATAAAATAGAAAAAGCATTTCAATTTTTTTTATTTTATAATATTTTTTAGTTTACTAAAAATTTATTTTTATTTTATTTAAATTTTGTAACCGTATTTACATGTAAACTTAATGACATAATAAATCATTATAAACATCTAAATAATAATTTAACTGGTTATTATTTTTTAATAATTCATTTTCAATATATAATTTATTTATATCGTAACAACGAATAGTTAATAAATTATTATTATGATACGCATTTTTATAATCAGGAAATTTAATCAATTCATAATAAATATTATATTTTATATTATCATGATAAACATAAGGAGATTTATGCGTTATTTTATATATTTCTCTAGCTAATTCATTATTATTAAAATGAATATCTGTTATAACTGTAGTCATAACTGAATTAATAGGTTCTAATTGTTTTTGAGACCATTCGTAACTTAATAATATATTTTTATCTGTATTTTTATAAGAGCATATTTGTTTATCAACGTCAATTTTTGATAAAGTTGGTATTAAATCATCAATTGTATAATTTTTAAATATATTATGATGAATATTAGTTATCATATGAGCTAACGATTTTTTTGGAATAGGAATTTTAATTAGCATTGTAAATAAATTTACATGTTTATCTTTAAATATTTTTTATAATATTAAATAGGTCCATCATCATCTTTTTTTGCTCTTAATATTCCTACTATTTTTTGTCTAGCCATCATATAAATAAACCCACTAAATAATATACCTACAATAGCGCCAGCAAATACTTGTAAAACCGTATGTTGTTTAAACAATACTCGTTGATACATAGTTAATAAAGCAACAATAAAATAAAAAATAGTTATTTTAATATCCTTTAATGCTAGATAAATAAAAAATGTTGAGAAAAATACTGATTGCGCGTGTCCAGAAGGCATACCAAAAATGTCATGTGGATAACCATTAACAAATTTAAACCTAGTGCTATGCTTTAATGCTATATTAAATAATTTTGGGTCTTCTAATGGTCTTGGTTCTTTAATTATTCCTTTTAAAACTAAATTTAAAATTTCACTTAAAAAAATACCAGTCAAATAATAATAAAATAAATTATGTTTATTCCATAACAAATATAAAGAGCTTAAAAATAACATTAATGGTGCATATATTCCAATAAAACCAAAAAAATAAACTATGGTTTTAGCATTCTCTTCACTAATTTGACTCATTATATATAAGCAAAGAGAGAAATTTGTTTAATATTGATATAAACAATCGCAAATTAATGTTACACACCAATCACCTCCATTCATATTTAAAACATTACCTTTATCATTTAATAATCTTACACGCATTCTATCAATATTTACTGGTCCAAAATAAGTTCTTATATTATCTTGTAATGAACCGCTAAATTCAATTATAAGTGCTCCAGTGCTTAATCCAGTAGGTTTAATAGGAATCATCGCTAAAATATCAGTGCTAGTTGGAGCTTTTGCTCTATGATTTGTATTATTATTTCTATTTTTATTAATTTCATTAATTGTATAAAGCTGTGAGTTTGTAAGAGTTCTTGGAGCACTTGGCAGCATAATTTGAGTTTTAGAATATTCACTAGTATTTGGGTCAGCAGGTAAACAAGTATATGGTAAATCAGGCGAATAATATGATGGCATCTTTAAAACATTTGAATATTCTGTTATAGATACGAGACCATTGTTTACGTGATTTTGGTTATAATCGTCAATAACCAATATTAAATATTTTGTTCCATTCAAATCGACAATTCCTGTACCAGTATTTCCACTTGGGTCTACATAAACAAATGGAGCTCTAAATCCCATAACCCAACCTAATGTCTGATTTAAATAAAATGATTTGTTTACACAAGTTGTTTCACATTGAAGTTGTGCTGTACTATCGAAAAATAATATAATAGTTGTTGAATCAATATCAAAAGGAGGAATAGTAATGCCATCAATAGTTGAACCATTATAATGACCTCCATCTAAATTTAATGTCAATTTTCCATTATTAGTATTATAAACTACAGCAGCAGGAGTAGGAGCAACTCCTCCAAAAAAAAGTTCATTCAAAATAGTATTTAATGTATCTGTAAATTGAGTTGGCGTATAATTTCCTGGAGAAACAGTAACGGGAACATTATATATAACATCATCTATAGTTTCAGTTATCCAAAAACAAGTGTTGCCATAAGGTATATCAATAACATACCATGAATATGGTATTTGATAAGAATACAATCTCATACTTAGAACATTAGTTAATGGGTCTGATAAATCTAATGTATAATCAGTTGGTCCGCTTTCGGTTCCAGTAGAATATTGTCTAAATTGACTATCTAAATTAACAAATCTACTAATTGTATTTTTTAAATTAGGATTTAATGAATCTTGCGAAACAGGCACACTATATGTATTATTTACTCCTAATTGTTGACGATTCATTGGTACATGTTCGTTTCCAAAAACATCAATTTTTTGTTTTCTTTGAGTTGTTTTATCATTTTGTGTATCATCAGATTGTTTAAGTGCTTGATTTTCATACCAATTACTTTGTTGTTGGTCTCCTGCTGGATATGTTGCGTCTTGAGCATTATCCTGGTCTGTATCATCATTGTTCATAGAGGAAAACCCTTCAACAAATGAAGCTTCTGGATTAGAAGGGTCAATCAAATTTGTAGCATATTGTAATAATTGACTTCTAATCTCCATAAAAAAAGTAGATAACTTAGGATTTGAAGTTTTAAATTTTTCAATATATTTATTAGTTTGTTTAACTATTTGATTTGGATTTAAATCTTCAAGCTCTACTATAGCCATTAATTCAGCTAGTGTATAATTGGATACATTTGTATCAATATTTGATGCCATATAGTTTATATTAAGATTGTTTTAAATTTTAAACTATTTTAATTATTTTAATAGTAGTGCCATTTTTTTAGTGCTTTTTTTTTGGTTATATAAAATTTTATTTGTATATTTTAATGGATAAAAAATCGCACACCATGAACGCTCTATGTAATGACCTGCTTCTGGATTTGAATGACTGCTTACTGTTTGTAATAGTTCTTGATAACGCTCTATAGGGTGTTGAATAATGTCTCTCTTATCTACTGAAAATATTCCGCACATGGTAACCCAATGAGCTTTAATGTTACCGAAAAAATGTGTATACCAATTTCCATATGGTCTAATTTGACTTTTTTGCAAAATTGATTCATTATTTAATATTAAATTTTTTTTATCTGATGTTTGCCAATTATCCAATTTAAAATTGTTGAAGGTTTCTTTAATATTTATATGATAATTTCCCGCAAAATAAGCATTAGAAAAATTGCTTTTAATAATATTTCTCAATATCAATTTTGCTTTTATTTTTTTATAATCTAAATTGAGAGAACCCGGAAAAAAAACAGTAATATTTGATAAATTACTATAATTTTCAACTATATGAAATAAATATGTATGGTCATTTTTACCTACATTTTTAATATTAACTATTTTTATTACGTTGGTTTTGTTAAAATTTTCATTATTTCCTTTGTTATATACAATATATTTAAAAAGTTTAAATGGCATTTCTGTAGTCCAGTTTAAATCTTCATTAAACCTAGCAACAACAATTTCAATATTATTCATTATATTATATTTAATTATTATCTTCTATATTTTCTGAACTAAAACAACGTATAAATAATTGTTTAATCTCATTTTTTATATTTATATCTTTACAAATATCCAATTTTAAAACTTTTTCAGGAATAGTTGTTAATCCTGAACCTCTTTTTGAATGCGTTTTGCCTTTAAATAATATTTGTTCTAAAATATCAACTAATTGAGAATTAATATCATAAATTATTTTTCTATCCATAAAATAATTTCCAATGTAAATATATCTATTTGAATTTGGGTCTGAATGAACTTTGTAATATTTTGTTAAATCAAACTTATTTTTAATTAGTCCAATTCCTTCAATCATATTTGTAGTATTATTCATTTCAATCACAAATACTAATGATTCATGGGGAATTTTTGGTGATAATCTTGACGGACAGCAATATATACATTTTAAATTATGCCTTTTTCTATACTCATAATTTGGAATTATAGTTTCTGAATTAAACCTACCAGTTACCACTGTAAACATTTTAGATGATGATATAATACATAATTATCATCTAAAATAATATCAATTTTTATTTTTATTGTTTTATTGTTTTATGATTTTTTTGTGTTTTATTTGATTTTTTTAACCAAAAACGATTATATCCTGAAGGATAATCCAGTAACAATTCTGTTCCTTTTTTAATGTCTTTTTTAGCATACAGTGCTCTTAATTTTAGTTCGCAATTTGATTTTCCTTTAATTTCATTTATATAATTTGTTAAATTCTTACTTTTATAGGGTTCTTCTTTTGCTACAATAATTTTCCAAATACGACGCATTGGATATGTATGTAATGAATTTAACTTATAATCACCATATTTTTTTTTAAATGTTTTCCATTTCATTTCTTTACCATAATAATCTGATATTTTTGTACCTTTTTTTATATCTTCTTTGGCAAAAACACCTAATCCATCAATATCAGATTTTTTAACGTACACCAAATCATTATTAATATCTTTATTTATCTTATTCATATTAATATATTATATTTTATTTGGCAATTATATTATATAAAATATAATATAAATGAACTGTGTATTTTGTGGTCCTGTTAAGAATTGTGCACCTTTTTTAGAAAAGGTTTTTTTAAATATTGAAAAAATAGCTACATTATTTGAAAATTATGTTATAATACTTTTTTATGACATTTCAACTGACAATACATTAGAAAAATTAAAAGAATATCAAAGTAAAAATCCTAAGCTCCAATTTTACGTAAATATAAATCCTGTATCCAAATTTAGAACTCACCGAATTGCTTATGCTAGAAACTATTGTATTAAACAAATTAAAGAAAACTACGCAGATTATCCTTACTT
>Ga0255210_1000434_pt1 | contig 15722 bp, 15 predicted proteins | sample Miss_Yuk_RepA_8d_FD_188422 | JGI IMG/M metagenome (GOLD analysis project Ga0255210, IMG submission 188422) | Freshwater microbial communities from Mississippi River, Louisiana, United States - Miss_Yuk_RepA_8d | ecosystem: Environmental > Aquatic > Freshwater > River | place: USA: Louisiana...
TGCGGACCGTGCGAGAACTTCGGATCCACCGCCTCCTACTGCGAGCATACGATTTGCTGGGAATGTCACCTTATTATTCAGGCGCGCAACATTGATCGGGGATGTAAACGCCGATGTGGTGATGCCGACGGCGCCGAATGCTTGTGTCGTAAATGTGCTTGTACTTCTCTGAATACCCACCCATGATGCAGGTACTGGAGGTGTTGCAGTGGAATAAAACATACAGTTTGAACCAATATCGCCCATAAAATACCAGGTATTCGTGGCGACGTTGAATGTTATATGATTGATTTGTTCGCCGGATGATGATGGAGTTGGACCTTTCATCGCGACCCAGCTACTGCTGTGCGGGATACGTGATGTAGAATAGGCGAATAGTGACCCGGATTCACCGCATGCAACCCACGTTCCGTTTCCGTATGCGATTGAACGACATGTTGTTCCAAATAATACAGAGGTTGTTATCGGCATCCAACTCCCCGCGATGGGCGGGTTTTCAACGGAATAGAAGAGTGCGTTGGTTCCATTTCCCGCTGCCAACCATACACCGTTGGTGTATATTATTTTTAAAACAGCAATTGTGCTTATATTATTAAGACTTGCGTCATTCGTATTAAGTAATGGTACACTAATCCAACTATCCGCTGTTGGTGGTGTTCGTGTAGAATACACAATACCTATTCCGCCATTCTGAGCGCCAGTAACCCACGTTCCATTTCCAAATGTGGTTCCAATTCCGTAAGCTATAGGAACATTTGCATTTGAAATACCAACCCATGACTCAGCAGTAGGTGGGTTTGCAAGAGAGTATGCAATACTATTTGAACCACCAGTTCCAGATACAACCCATACTCCATTTCCATAAGCAACGTCGCGAATTACATCCGTTGGTATATTTGTGACTCCGTTGAATGTTCCACTTGGAATCCCTATCCAACTCGACGCAACTGGTGGGGTCGTCGTAGAATATGCGATACTGTTTGTTCCTTCGCCCACTGCCACCCATGTTCCATTTGCGTAAGCAATACTACGCCCTCTTGTTGTAAACGTGTTCGAGCTATTGGGAATCCCCACCCAACTCGACGCTGTAGGTAGGTTTACGAGAGAATATGCAATACTGTTAGTCCCCTCTCCCACCGCGACCACGATATTTCCGTAACTCGCCATTTGTGCAGGTCCAACACCGTATGTATGTGTTTTCCCTACGCTTACCCCGCTCATTTTAGCAACGATATCGCTTGTTGTAAGTGTGCTTGCACTCGCAAGTGGTATGCTCTGTTTTTTTTGGCGGTTTAACGCCGTCGAAGGAACCGGTTGCGAGTCCATATTTACGACTACGGTTGTTTTATTTTCGATTGGATGACCATTCAGTGTAACTGTTGCATCCGTGTTGTTGTAATTTTGTTTTCCGATATGGACATCACTGATTAAATTTGTAGTCCCGTTTACTTCAAGTGTTGCAGTCGGATTCACAGTGCCAATCCCTAGATTCCCACCCTGGTCAAAACGACCAACATCGACACCTTTTATACGAAATGGTATTATATTTTGTGAAGGATCACGACTATTAACATCCATCTCCTTCGGTGGTAGAATATATAGAATAACGATATTTTATTTCAACCAACCATAACGACGTAGAATAAATTGTTAAAATATCTGCTTATTGTAACGAGTATAAACATAAAAATACGAGTATATATTAAATGTCGTTTTATCCGAATAATTCATTTTCGCATTTTCCACAGCCGGTTCAAACACGTCCAACCAGTACACCTGGAGCAGTTCCAGGTGCTGGTTTAAACATGAACGGCGACTACACTCCTGGTTCTATGAGTTATATTAACATGAATATCGATGAATATCGTATTCAAGATTTAGAAACCTTCTTTGCACTCCCTACTAAAAATTATGATATTCAAGATGTCGTTCACAAGAAAAAGACAATGTGTGCAGCGGTTGAACGTGATTCCACACTCAATGCAACAACTCGCACCAATATCAATTCATTTCTTGACCAGGCACTGGCGCGTATTGTTCAGCATCTTCTTCCGATTGGAAGCGGAAAAGCAGTTACAGCTCTTCCTCAAAACACTATTTTTGGAGACAATGGTCATTTTCTTATCAATAATCCAGCGCGCGATGGTGTAAAAAATTATGATCCAACGAATAAGACTGGTTTGAACTTAGATGATAATGGTGCACCAGCAGGTATATTGAACCCTATCAAAGTAAATACATTAAAGCGTGCGATTAATATTGATACACGCTTCCGTCCCAATTATCATACTACAAAAAGCACCGACCTTCAAATCAATCTTCCTACGAAAGTAGAACGTGCAGTGAGTATGCGTCTTGCGTCGATTGAAATTCCGATGTCATTTTATGCCATTAATACAGCATTCGGAAATAATGTATTCAAGGTCTCGTGGGATTGGAATAGTGTTCCTGATGCATCATTTGCATTGATTACTTTACCTGATGGAAATTATGATGTTGGTCTCTCGGATAAGTCAAAAGCAGCGCGTCTTGAAGCAGAAATCAATGCACAATTGGCTGCATCAGAGGCGGGCGTTGCCACTGTTGGAAAGTTGAACTTGCGTTATGAGGTTATTATCAACACTGGAAAGTCGCGATTTTACCAGGATCCTTCTTCGGTGTTGGTTCCGTCGCCTAGGAATTTTAAAATTAATTTCATGGTGAATAGTGCTGGAGTTGTATTACCACTTGCAGAGAATCCGCAACCATTACAGATGACGCTAGGATGGATGTTGGGGTATCGCTCGTCTTCTGGAGAGTATAGTTCGGCTTCCAGTGGTGCTGGTGGAAAAATTACATCCGAAGGAATATGTAATGTACAAGGCACAAGGTATATATATGTGTCGATCGATGACTTTGTGAATAGCACAAACAATTATTTCACAGCTGCATTCGCGAATTCGATTATGGCGCCAAATATTATTACACGTATCAATGTTGCGGACCTGGCGCAAAATGTGAATGTATTCCATTATGCGCAACAAGAAGGTTACTCTACAGAATTGGACAGAAGTAGAAACTACTTCGGGCCAGTTGATATTCAGAAGTTACGTGTTACGCTGTATGATGAATATGGGCGTGTTATCAATTTGAATCACATGGATTGGTCAATGGAGTTAATGTTTGAGTGTATTTATTCGTAACACAAATGACCATTCAGTAATGAACGGTATTTCTGTATGGTTATAAATATGAAAATTAATACTTATTTCTTAGCAAGAGTTTTGTATTGTTCTTCTATAAATTTGTATTGGGATTGAAACCATTTTTTCGTGAAATCTCGCGAGATTCCCGATTTACTATTTTTCATCGTATCGTAAAGTTCATCCGATGACTGATAGTCATTATAATTATACAGTCCTTCCACGTTCGTTCTGAACAATTTTTTGAATTCGTCTAATGTATATTCTTGTGTAGCCTCTCCACCGACACAATCTTTACCTGAAAACCCATAATAAAAAAAATGGTTACTTGAAAATGGCTTGGTGGACATTTTGTTTGTTTTATTGTTGAAATAATGCAATTTAAGTTTGGGGTGGTGTTTCAGTAAATAATTCGTTTTGACATAGATAATAAATCCAACCTCTCGTGGTTGTTTTATTTGTATAAAAAAGGACCCGTAGTCATCACGGAGGTTCATATTTATAATAATATAATATTAATAGTCGACCCAATCGTGATTAGTAGCGCACCTCCTGCCCATCCCCACCCCTTAATGACCACACGCCCCACAGCCGGTGCCAGTTCTTATTCCAAACATTGCAGAAACAGAAAAAATGGGTTGCGTAGAACGTGCAAGTGTATTTCGTAAAATTTGCGTCGGCACGTTATTTGGGTTTGAATTCGCATCAATTGAATCTCTCAGAGATGTAGGATGAAAGGCACTTTCGTTTCTTCTTTCAGTTTTATTCTTATTGGCGGTATACACTGGGCGATGATTTATCATCGTTGTATAAAAAAGAGTGCGTGGCATATGATTATAGTTATTTTATACTCATATGATATTTTTATATTTCGCGAAGTGTTCAATTCAATATTATCTGTATAATAACCCAATTCCTAGTAATATTGTACTGTAACACAATAGAACAAACAATAGAATAAACCTACCAATTTCAAATGTATAACAAGTAACTTCGATTATAAACCGAACAACATCCATCAGCGTAATATCTATACGTTGTATGTAATGTGCTGGAGGGGGGGATGTATAGTTGGCACTTTTGGTGATTACTTTCTGAACATAAATCAACGAACACGTCTTGGTTATTTGGTATATCTGCTGTCCGGTGATTGCAAATATGGATGCTGATTTTTTAAAGTCTGGGCAAACATCGCGATCGTTGTCTTCGAAATCATATCGTGTTAGCGTATAATAATAATAATCGTCGTATATCTGTTGAAGATATTTCTCTCGAAACCATGTTTTCGAACTGTGACCAGGAGAAGGTAGTGCCGATACTGGACCCGCTAGTACAAGTAGTGGCGTAGTTACTAAAATTGTAATCGCTATTGCTGTTGCGGTTGATACGCATATTTTCGTCATCTGCTATGAAAATGTTGTTGTCTGTTCATTACAACAATAAATATTATTCAATTCTAATTATCTTGATTGATTTTAGTATTTGAATAAAATGACGATTAACATAAGCATTTGGTGTGATATGCAATTCCGTAGCTTTGCGTTTTGTTTCCCTGTAGTGGATTTGCAGCAGCTTTTCCGGCAGCTTGTGTACGAAGTGCAGAGCGACCTTTTAAACGAGCTAAATATCGGTCATATGAACCGTGTTTTATATCCACTCCTGAACCTGGTGCTGAAGTTGAACCTGGACGCATACGAGTAATGCTTTGGTGGGTTGAGTTTCCATAGGTGGGGACGTTGGAATGGACAACACCGGCAACTGCCCGATCGCTAGACTGGTTCCAGTTTACTCCAGTGCTTAACGTTGGGGTGGTGTACACATTCAAAACTGCTCGGTTCATTGTATATTCGCTGGCAGGGACGCGAACAGTGTTCCATATTTTCTGTTGGGTACTTACTGCAGCTGCAGCAACTTCACTAGTTGGTAATCTATCAATATTTCGTTCCTTTACAGGAAGAATGAACTTTGATGATGGACAATTTGTAAATAAACGTGGCATGGAATGTGGTTATGTGCTTGAAAATATATATAATACGAAAAGATTATAAGATTATATATAAGGATTAGGATTTAAGTAATAGAGAAATTGAAATATAATATATAAAATCAGAGGAAAATGCGACGCATGAATGTTATTATGAGAAACAAAGACAATAACAGTGATAATGATGAACATCATTCTTATCCTGCTCCTCCAGAAATCTCTCGAAAACATGAATGTATAAATTGTCGAGCCGAGTTCCCAAACAAAACAACGGCGGAACGACACATGTTATTTTGTAAAACATTGGCAGATATACGTCGGGGTAGTAGTGGTGGAACGACGTCATCTGTTCTTACTGCCGCAAGTGATGATCCATTATTACCGACACAGCGCGAAATGTTCATCTTGATTCAGGAACTCGCAGCGAAGTATAATAAAGTGAAAGATGAATTGGATGTAATGAAACAGTGGGCGAAAATGGTTGGACGAAGAATTGGAACAGCCGGAGTTGGTAGTTGCGCAGGTATAGATTTCACATCAGTCACGCGTCAAAAACGGCAAAATATGGAAGTTATTCTAAATGAAGAAGATGCCGAACATCCTGAACTTGCAGAATTACGCCCTGGGTTCACAGAATGGCTTTCTTCTGATACCGCAATTATTCTTACGGATGCAGATTTAAATATTGTATTTCATGAAGACCTCGTTGTAGGTATTACATCAGCGATTCTGCGTATTTTGGCAGAGCATACAACCGAGTCTGGAAAGTCACACCTCGTTCCTTTCAAACTGGCGGATATAAAACAAGGTGCTTTCTATATTTATGACACGGCGTTCAAGGTGACAGCTGAAACTATTGGTAATTCTGCCACAGACCCCCCATCATCGACCTCTGCATCTGTAAAAAAATGGCGCGCAATCGAACCGTGTGAGTTTCAATTACTCGTGCGTACATTTCATAAATGGTTGTTCAAAGAGTTCAAAAAATGGCAAGATCAGAATTGGGAAGCACAGCAACAAATGATGAAACAACGTCAAAACGCAGCATCGTCATACCATCAGGTCATGTCGTCGCTTCAATCTTCGCCTGCAATGACGTCATGTGACGGAATGTATTCTGGAGCGACACCAATGACGAGTTATGAAATGATTAGCAGTGAAGATATCCCGTCACCTGTCACAGGAAGTGATGCAATATTATCAGAGGATTTTGCAACACTTTACAATAAATATGCGGATAAAATGATGGGAGGCGCATTGACGGATGATACGATATTGTCACGGGTCAGAGTAAAATTGTGGAAGGATATGAAGGCCTGGCGTCTTTAATTGGTGGTGGGTCCAGATGTTGGACCACCAGTAAAAGGATCTCTAGTTGGCATTGGTGTTGTTGTAACATATATTCCAGTAGCACCAGCAGGAGGTTTATAATCAGGTAAAGGGTTGCCTAAATACGGTTCTTGTTTGCATATATATTTTTTAATGTAATCATCGTCACTTCCCCAGTTCGTATAGTCTGTTCCTTCTAATGTGTATGTTCTGTGGTAACATTCATTTTGAATATAAATGATGCATTTAAACGTTGCAGATGTTCCTAATGTAATTGTGATTGGAAAAAGGTGGACATTGCCGCCTTTATCCGTTTGAAACGGTTTCATCGACATTCTTGTATATACTATAAACAAGTATATATTAAATTTTTATGTTGTTTTATATTCCAAAACGCTTTACTTGTCGTATTGATATCTGATAATTGAATTGTTCACTACTGCGAATCATCATAACATAAGGTGCCCATTTTGAAGTATTACCTCCGATTTGAAATATCATCCAGCGAACATACGCACCACCGTATGGTTGTGGATTTCCTGACGTAAAATTTACTTTATACATTATTGGTGCTTCGTTAACACTATATATGATCCACGTATCATTAGCTATTGCATGAAATCGATATGTCATGATTACATTTTGTGTTCCGGATGAATGGAATCCTGAAGATACTGTATAGTTAAAAAAATTAGAGCTAGCGTTCCAATTAACGTCTATTCTTTCTCCACCGGTTGAGTTAGCTGCGTTTGGATAGTAAACAATACTTGCTGCTGTATTTGGATAATCAGAGTCATTGAATTTCCAATAGGTCCATGTATTATTTGTTATATTTTCATATTCGATATCAAATTCATAATCATAGTTTCTCATATCCATTGATGGAAGACTATTCCAACTGTTCATTATCCAACTTGATGTGTAAATGTTAAAATTACAATTTCTCGTAATAAATGCTCTAGTAGCGGCGTCTTGATCGCTATTGGGGTCTGGCATATTTATTATACGTGTACTGCTATTCATGTCTAATGAACCACCAGATGTAAGTGTCATTCTTCGTGTATTGTTTGTTCCAAACCCAATGTTATAGGATTGTTCATTCCAAATATACGATTCACCTGAAACATTTGCGCCTATTGTTAAACCATTTCCCCCATGTGTTCTAATTCTCATTTTTGCGCCATACCCGAAACCTTGGTCATAAATATCAAACATGGTATCCGTTGGTATATTGCTTGTGTATGTTGACCCACCATTAATACTGAACTGTCTGTTACCTGCGCGGTTTGCAAAAGTTGCAGAAGTTGCTGTGGTAGCAGAACCTGCACTATTTGCAAAATTGGCAGTTCCATTCAAATTACCACTGAATGTGCCAGAATATAATATATTTGCGTTTGGATTATAATACAAATCAGCATCAAGATTCAGTGAGCCTCTTCCACTACTTCCTCCTGCAAATGAAGCAGATGTAAATAATACTCGGTAATTTGCACTAGTATTTGCTGCATCTGTAATTGTTGGATTATTTGTCTGAGAACCACTCGTAAGTGATGTATTTACAAACGTAGTACTTGCTGACCCTGTTGTCAAATTATCAACGTAAAATTTAGTAGCTGCGTCTTGGTTATTGGTAGGATTTACTAAGTTAACAATTTTACCTGTGCTATTCATGTCAAGATTTCCAGTAATTCTTGCGGAACCGCCAACATCCAAGTCTGTTGTAGGCGCAGCATTGTTCACACCAACACGACCGGTTGTGATTAATGCTGTGCCACTGTTGGCTGTCGACATTAACCTTGCGGCTGCAACGGATGCTGCACCGGATACATCCAAACGAACACCTGGAAGAGTTGTGCCGATTCCGACATTACCACTTCCGTTTATGATTACTGCATCAACGCCTCCTGTGCTTATTCTGACTGAATTACTAAATCTGGATGAGCTTTCATTATTGTTTACTCCAATAAGATCAATGCAACTATTCGCTGGTGTTTGTGCGGATAGACGTAAAAATCCACTATCGAGACTTGGTATTACGCCTCTTATTTCATTTGATGTTGATGATGTTGTAGTTGTAGGAATTGATAGCAGACGTTGGACTGATTTTGAAATGAGTTTTATACGTGGGTTGTCGGTATAATTTGTTGTGGATGCAGATAAGCTCATTATTCCACTGACATCAATAGCGGGTCGTAATGATTGATGAGATTCTACATCTGCAAAATTTTTTCCAACACTTACAGCACCATTTAAATTTGCGCGACCTATTACATTTGTGTTACCAGAAGCATCAATAATCAATGAGTTATTTTGAGTTGCACCTGTGCCAGTTTGAAATGTAATAAAAGTTGGAGATGTCAAACTAAGTCCAGATGTTGGATTTGCTACATTAAGCGTTGTAGCAGTGGTTGAATCTGCTACTCTACGATGATACATTCCTGGATATGTAGTTGTCGTAGGTGTTGTGGTTGACTGGTTAAACATAATCATTGCAGATGAAGCAGGAGCAGATGCACTGGGAGTGCTTCCTGGATGTGTTCCAACCATTATATTTCCGCTTACATGAAGTGCGCGATTTAGACTTGTTTGTCCGGTGTCGTTCATTTCATTTGGTGTCATACCACCAACACCTACAGCACCCGTATTATTGACAATACAAAACCGGTCTTGACCAGCGATAACATGACCACCAGATATATCAAATTTCATACCAATTTTTGCGGATGTTTTACTTCCATTGTGAAGATTGATTGTTGCAGAAGGATATAATGGAGGAGTTATATCATCTATGTTATGGACGATTTTTATACCGTGTGTTATATCTGACACTGTTGCAGGTGAACTCGTTGTTAATGAATTACTTGCATCTCTTCCCGAAGCAAATATAACATAACCTCCTCCTGCTTCTCCGCCTTTCATAAAAGTTCGTGGACGAATATTCGTTCCGGTAATTGATGGATCTTCGACATAAAAAGATGAATGAATCGAACGACATGCAATGTCATTCATAATAACTGTACCTGCGCTAGCATCAGGGGTGTTTGTTGTGTATGCTGTAGGTTGAAATCTGAAATTTTGGTTTCCACCGAATGTACCACTTGCATCCGTTGCACTTCCGGCATTTGATCTATATTGAACGGCATATTGAACACCAAATGCACTAGAACTGCCTCCTGGTCCGGTTGGTCCAGTTGAACCTTGGGGTCCTACAGGACCAACTGGACCAGTTGAACCGGTTGGCCCACCTGTGCCTGTTCTTCCCATTAACCCAGTGGACCCAGTTGAACCGGGAATTCCAATAGAACCCGTTGGACCTGTTGTTCCTTGTACACCTGGAATGCCAATTGCGCCAAATGTGGTTTGTAAATACGAGTATGTTGTGTTATTTGTATTAAAATCAGTTTGAAAATACAAAGTTACGTTTGCTGTCTGATTCGCAGCTTTCGTATTTTTTACGTATATTTGTAATTGAATGTATACATTTTCACGACCTCCAGCTGCGTCTTTTAGTGTGATGAACTCTACCGGCATTTCGACTTTGTATAATTTTCTCGCGGTACTATTGATCACTGTCCCTGTGGTGTTATCCGTAAGAACATTGTCTGCATTTGTCCAGCTTTTTCCGATATATTTGATATGGTCTGGTAAGTAAGCATCACGTGGAGGGTAATATCCACTGTCACCGCCATCTTTTGTTTCAATAATCAAACTATCAGGTGATGGCTGGTTGGTTGTTCCGCTTATCATAAATACGGCAGCATATAAAGAAACTTGGTTTGCATCTGAGTTTGATGGCACATTTGCGTATATATTCAATACCCAGACACCACTAGGAATAACTGCCAAATCAGATATTTTACGGGCAGTGTTATAAAATCGGCTACCTGGGACAATTTTATTCGTGTTACCATAGGTGGCACTTACGGAAATTGGTCCAACTGTTCGCATTGTACTATTAATTGGTGTTTGAGAAAGTAGATATGCATCTGTGATAAGTTGGTCTGTTGTTGAATCACCGTCAGGATTCAGCCACAAAATCGTTCCGTTTGAACCTTGAATTCCTTGAATTCCTTGTTCTCCTTGGTCTCCTTTTGAACCGGCAGGTCCAACCGGTCCAGTTGCACCTGGTGCTCCGGCAGCTCCAGTAGCTCCAGTTCCACCATTTACACCGGTAGCGCCGGTTACGCCGATAACACTTCCAGCAGGACCTCGGGCACCAGTACAACCAGTCGCACCGGTGGGACCTTCTTGACCATCTTGTCCTCCAAATCCAACACCTGGAGGACCCACCGGACCTGTAGGTCCTTGTTGTTGTTGGTTTAATGTTATTGCATCAATTGATTTATCAACGTAAAATTTGGTTGCAACATCCTGATCCATGATTGGATCACGAACATTTCGAATACGGTTTATAGGTACAACTACATTTGGACCTCCATTCATATCAATATCGCCATTTACAAAAACAACTCCCGCATTATTCCCGATTCGTAGTGTTGTATTACCACTGTTGTATGATATATCAGTGGGTCCAAAAGTAGTTCCACCCATTGCTGCATCGGTTGTTCTAACGAAATTTTGTGTTCCAGTGCGAGAGAACCCGCCAACTCTTTTCCAACTATTATTGTTATTTGACATATTATGTATTACGCTTTTATTGATGCGTGATATATAATAAGGACTAAAAATAAAAATGGTCATTCTTACGCTTTAAGGTAGACTAAATAAGTCACGGGACCGTTTGTGTCTTCGGTTTGTATGGTTATGTTCGTCTTCATCTACCATCAAACGTAAATTTTCTATGCCTTTCTCATCTCTACGATGACGGGATTTTCGATGTTTTTTTGTATGGTTCATCGAAGATATCGGAGGCATCAGGCCTAAATCGACTGGATTTGGAAGCACTGATTTAAATTCGATTTCTTTTGGCAGTGGGTATTGAATTGCGCGAGGAACTTTCCGGTTTAAATGGTTTTTTATGAGTTCAGCTCCGATTGGAATCTCTCGTTCAATGTCTTTTAATGTATATTTTCGTCGCTTTACTGGTTCATTATCTTTTTGTGATTCTGTAATCATTGTCTTACCGTCAAACATCATTTTAGAGTAAAAACTGTGAGTTTCGTGTTTTATTGGTTGTAACATTTCTTCTTTACTACTACTACTCCGTCGAGTCTTATTCATTTTTTGAACTTTACGATTACGTTTGGTTTTTTGTGCCATTATTATTTGTCTATATATAACACATACAATGAAATTTACAATATTAGATACTCGAGTGCGTGATGAACATGAATTTTCATCAAATACATATTATTATTTAGATGAATTATTAGATAAGACATTTGTTACAGACTATTTTATGGATCGAAATGTAAGTCCATATTCGTCGAATGTGAACGCATCGCATGAACCTAAACCATAAACATTCGGATATTATACCAGTTAAATTTTAAATATTTACTGGATACCAGTAAAATTTTAAATATTTACTGGATACCAGTAAAATTTTAAATATTTACTGGTATATAATGAATATTCGTGATATTGTTGTAGTCGCAGTCATTATTCTTGCACTTGATGCAGTTTTTTTGACTCTTTCTAAAAGTTTATTTGAACGTCAAGTTATGCTTGTTCAAGGAACCGCAATGAAAGTGAATATACCTAGTGCTGCAGCCTGTTATTTTCTGATTGTTGTTGGGCTTTACTATTTTGTTCTTCGTCACATTATCATACCCAATGCTACAAATGCAGCAGCTTCTATGCAAACGATGCGTCTCGAAGATGGAATGAAGACTGCATTTTTTCTTGGTATATTAGTGTATGGTGTATATGAAACAACTACCCTTGCAATATTGAGCAATTGGAGTCCAGTCACTGCTATAATTGATACAACATGGGGTGGAACATTGTTTGCACTTTCTACTTATTTTTATTACAAGTATAAAACAATTGTATATTAACATAACCATCGCATCAATCTATCGTTTGCATTTGTTTCATTTTTTTCTATTTTATGATATTCTTGACAAGTTTTGATAATACTGTTATACAATATTAATTGATATATGAACTGAACTAGATTATATGTGAATAAAAAAACACTTACGGTATCTTTTTTTGTCCATGATGAAAATGATGTGAACGGTGTTCCATCTTTCATGAAATATGGAGAAACAAAAATATTTGCGTAATGATGTGCGCCTGAAGTATAAGTTGGTTCTGAATCATCGAAGCGAATATATTGTGTGCTTCCATCACTGCTTGTAACTATACCAATATCTCCGTTGTATGTGTTTTTGTGTTCAATTCGTTCAAATTCACGTTCTACGTTTGCGTTTAAATAGTCACGACCCCATGATGACGAATAAAAACTTGGTTTAAATGCTTGACGACTTCCGAATGTGTATACTGCTGTTTTATTTTGTCCGTTTACGTTTTCATTTGTTGGTAATGATGTATATACATGACTTTTTGTATTTATGATTGTTTCCTTTCTTTCTAATTCTTTCGCAGCTCCATATTCCGATGTATCGTGATGTGTTTGTGACTCGTTTTTTTTCCAGCAGCAGTTTATGCATGTTTGTCGAATGCCTTCAAGACTATTATTGATACTCTCCCATTTATCATGACCATTGTTCAATGATAATACAATTATAGTGCAGAAAATAAGGTTACTCGTTATATCAATCACTCCAAATATATACGTGTAGTCTTTTATAACATACGAAACATATAGTCCGTCTTTTATAACTTCAAATAAAATTGTCAAGCATTCTAGTTTCAAATAAACAGGGTTATTTTGAAATAATGTGAAATAAACAGTTCCCATCATACGGATTAGTGCGATATTATGATATAATGGAGGTGGTGGTATAGGGTATGCAAGTGAAGATAGCATGAGTAACTGTAAAAATCCGAATCCGATAGAAGAATGAACCCGATATGGATGCTCCATCGTAATTATATTCTCTCATGATATATTTTTATGTCGTATATTATTGTGATAATGAATATAAGAGTAATTTTTAGTATATCATCTAAGAATGACGTGACAGACTCTTCTATGGAATTTCATGACGACACACCTTTATTTTCGAGTGATGCAGTTATGATATTTATCGCGTTTATCTTATGCGTAGAATGTGCAAAAGTACCAGAATATCGTTGTGAAAATTGTGACAAAGTATACAAGCAAGAGTCGCGATATAATGCACATATCGCGGTGTGTGTCGGTAGTGATACATTTGGTGCGTCGGGTGGGGGCGCAAAAATGGATGTTGTCATGCCAAGCGCGGCTGATTTTTCTGAATTATTGCGTCAAAATCGAGAGATGATGGAGATCATGCGTAAACAACAAGAAACCATACAATTACTAGTTTCGAAAATGAATATAGAATCATCTAGATAGTATGTAATAAATCATTCAATGTTTGAGTGTGAATGTGGGAAAAAATATAAGTATGCCAGTGGTTTAAATAACCATAAAGAAAAGTGTGAGATTGGAGGTACAGCATCATCTGCGCCTGTCAATTCTGCTTCTGCAGTTGGTGGTAGTGATGATGTTACGCAAAACCCATTTTTTACAAAACCACTCACAAGTTTCAAACCAACAGCAAATTTTACGAAAGAGGATCTGGAGATGTTGGAAAAGCGTAAGCAGGCGCGTTTAAATACAATTCTTGAAGCACAAAAGAAAGAGAAGGAGAAGAAGTTAGCATCGGATGCTGCTGCCGCGATTCAGGCACAAGCCAAGGCGATTGTTACTGCAGCAGCAGCAGCGGCAGCTACTGCGTCAGGTACATCTTCTTCAGGTGCTGTAAAGAATCCAAATGGGACAACGGTTGTTACCAATAATACGTCGAATATGGGGAATGAAGAACATAACGCATCGTTTAATATTAAGTATGTGAAACGTTCAGAAGAGACACAACAAGTTGTTCGTGCGGTTACAGCTGCTGCGCATGAATACTGTAAGGGGCGAATCATTGTGACGAGTGATGAACCTGCGCCAGGTGGAACAGGATTGAGTGGTATTAGTACAAGTGTAAATGCAGATGGAACAACGGTGTATAACCATCCAACGCGCACTATTTCGATCATTGAGACTCCGCCGGAGGAGGTGAGTCCGGAAGAGGAACATGATATCACACTTGAGAAGATGACGTATCTGATTCTCTCGCTCATCCAAAACAATAATAAACTCACGAAGGAGAATCATATCTTGCGGTCGATTGTTGCTAAAATTGACCCATCATGTTTTGAATAGTGATCGACGATGTGTTGTTATTTGAAATTTCGTCGTATGTTTCTTGTTTTTCGTCGTACTCTTATTGTTTTTCTTCGTATGTTTCTTGTTTTTCGTTTACCATTTTTTCCACCGAACGTCTGATGTAAATGATTGTTAAAACACACTATTTTTGAATGAATATTATCACCCCAAGGACTTTCCATTAATAAACCTCTATTTTGATTAACATATATGGCTATATTTACTAATTCATTTAGGATGTGAGCACGATTATTACCATTAGGTAACCATATCATTTCTCCTTCGGACATTTGAGCTTTTTCATCTTCTGTTTTGCCCTTAGAATCCTTTTTTGAAATTTTCCACTTAAAATCTTTGTATATCCCTCCGGCTGCTCTTACGGGTTCATCTGTATAATTGTCTAATTCTAACTGAGTTACATTAGAAAGAACGGATAGTAATAAATGTAATTGAAATAAAAAAGATCCGATTTTACTTCCTTGGAATGTAGAATTAACAAATAATATTTTACCAACTAACTTGTATTCACTGGATAAATAATATAACGCACTTGAGTAGTTTTGCTGGTCAAGAATGAAATTAATATTATAGCTTAACCTTTGTTGTGGTGTGGTCATAATATTAATTTCATTTTTAAATATATTGCAATTATTTATAAAAGTAGCGATTGATTTTGCTATCGTAACAAGTCTTGTTAAAGGACTATCCATTATATTATTATATGTATTTTTTATTTAGATAATCACTATAATTTTATTGAATTACGTAAAATTGAATCCATATTTTCAGATTATCTCAATGATATCGTCTCGTTCGTTATTTTAGTTATTGTTTCAATGAATCCATCTAATCTCTCGGTTGTTCATTCGTTCCCCAAGTTATATGCTGTTGATAAGAACGGAAAAATAAAGGTATGGACTGCTGCAGTTCTTCAGCCTGTCGACAAAACGTCGGTGGA
>Ga0255210_1000436_pt1 | contig 15695 bp, 17 predicted proteins | sample Miss_Yuk_RepA_8d_FD_188422 | JGI IMG/M metagenome (GOLD analysis project Ga0255210, IMG submission 188422) | Freshwater microbial communities from Mississippi River, Louisiana, United States - Miss_Yuk_RepA_8d | ecosystem: Environmental > Aquatic > Freshwater > River | place: USA: Louisiana...
TCGGTGAGCACCGGCGCCCCGGCCTCTGAAACACCCGACACCACCGAATAGGACGTGATGCGGGCCATGCCCAGTTTGAGCACCCAATACGTCAGCGGCGTTGCCCCGCTCGCTTTGCGCACGGACAACAGCACTTCCTTGATGTTGTCGTTGTGGTCGAGCAGGGACATCAGGCCTGTCGAGGCCCGGTCAACCAGTTTGGCGACCTTCAACTCCTGCAACAAGGTGCGCCCGGGTTTGCTGTCCATGGCCGCAGGCGCCGACATGCCCCATGACCAGTCCACCAGTTCGATGTGGTTTTGGAAGGTCTTGTCGGTCGACTCCCCCAGCAGCACGCCGGAGCGTTGGCTGGTGACCTTCAAGAACATGTCGGAGCGGGCCATGGTGTGGATCTCGTGATGACGATGCCATGAGGAACGGCCCCAAGGCCGCCCCCGCATTCATCAGCCGTTGTCGTTCTCGGCGATGTTGTATTTCATGGTCTTGGTGGCATCGGGCGTGCCATCGGCCTTTTGCGGGGTGTATTCGAATTTCACCTTGGCAAAGTTCAGCGTGACGTTCTCGGTCAGGCGATCCTCTCCACCCGATCCACCGGTCGCCACCGAGGTGATCAGCACCTCTTCCATCTCGATCTTGATGTACTCGATCGGTGCCCCCTTGCCGCCCGCCTTGCGCACGACGAGATTGGCTTTGGGGTAGTGTTTGCCATTGCTGCACGCTTCCAGCAGGGCATGCGAAGCCGAATCAACGTACTTGGTGAAGCTCAAATCCTGGACGTTCGCTTTGCCCGCGCCACCCCCACGCCCTGTGTGGGTGGTGCCGGAATTGCTCAAGCCCCAACTCCAAGCCAGAACATCCACTTCATTGGTGTGCTTCTTGTCGGCCGACTCTCCTTTGATGTCACCGATCTTCATGAACATGTCAACAGCCATAACGCTCTCCTAAATGCCCCGACACTGCGGGTGCTGACCGCTGCAATCAATGCCCGCCGAAATGGGCACCCTCCACCGTGCAGCCGACGATGGAAGTGGGGAAACCGTGTATCTGTCCAGCGTGCGTGCTCACCACGCCTGGCCGCAGCTCAGCCGGCCTTGGCCGAGGGCAGTTTGGAGACCAGGCGCAGGGACACCGTCAGGCCCTCCAGCTGGTAGTGCGGCCGCAAAAAGAATTTGCTGCTGTAGTAGCCCGGGTTGGCGGGGTCTTCCTCGACGATGACTTCGGCGGCCGCCAAGGGCTTGCTGGCCTTGGTGCTCTCGGACGAGTGGGCCGGGTCGCCATCGACGTATTGCATGATCCAGGACGACAGCCAGCGTTGCACTTCTTCGCGCTCTTTGAACGAACCGATCTTGTCGCGCACGATGCATTTGAGGTAGTGCGCGAAACGGCAGGTGGCAAACAGATACGGCAGCCGTGCGGCCAGGCGCGCGTTGGCGGAGGCATCGGCATCGTCGTATTCGGCCGGTTTGTGCAGGCTCTGGGCACCGATGAAGGCGGCAAAGTCGCTGTTCTTGCGGTGCACCAGGGGCATGAAACCGTTTTGTGCCAGCTCGGCCTCTCGGCGGTCTTCGATGGCGATCTCGGTCGGGCATTTCATGTCCACGCCGCCATCGTCGGTGGGAAAGGTGTGCGTGGGCAGGTTCATCACCGCGCCCCCGCTCTCGATGCCGCGAATGCGGGTGCACCAGCCGTATTCCTTGAAGGAGCGGTTGATGTTGGTGGCCATGGCGTAAGCGGCATTGGCCCAGGTGTATTTCGTGTGGTCGGCGCTGCCGGTGTCTTCTTCGAAGTTGAAGTCTTCCACCGGATTGGTTTTGGCCCCGTAGGGCAATCGCGAGAGAAAACGCGGCATGGCCAGGCCCAGGTATTTGCTGTCTTCGCTGTCCCGCAGGCTGCGCCAGGCGGCGTAATCGGGGGTGGTGAAGATCTTGGTCAAATCGCGCGGATTGGACAACTCCTGCCAGGAGTCCATCTGCATCAGCGTGGGCGAAGCCCCTGTGATGAACGGACAGTGCGCGGCAGCGCCCACCTTGGCCATCTCGGCCAGCAATTCGACGTCGGGCGCGGACTGGTCAAAGTGGTAATCGCCCACCAGACAACCAAAGGGCTCGCCGCCAAACTGGCTGAACTCTTCGGCATAAATTTTCTTGAACAAGGGGCTTTGGTCCCAGCTCGTGCCCTTGTAGCGCTTAAGCGTTTTACCGAGGTCTTGTTTGGAGATGTTGAAGACGCGGATCTTCAACTGCTCGTCCGTCTCGGTGTTGTTGACCATGTAATGCAGGCCACGCCAGGCGCCTTCGAGCTTTTGAAAATCTTCGTGGTGGAGGATTTGGTTGATTTGCTCAGACAACTTGCTGTCGATCGCGGCGATCATTGCCTCAATGCTGGCGACGACATCGCCAGAGATCAGCGTCGTCTGGGACAACGCCTGTTGCGCCAGTGTTTGAACCGCCGCTTCCACCGCGCTCTTGGCGTCGTCGGACTTGGGTTTGAATTCTTTTTGCAGCAGCGATGCGAGGTCGCTATCTTCCATCGTGACGCCAGCAAGTGCGGCGGCGGTATTGAGTTCAGCCATGGTCAGTGTGCTCTTAACGTTGGAGGGAGGAAATTTGAATCGGCGGCTCAGGCTTCGCTGGGCTTGGCCGAGGCTGCCAGGGATTCAAGCAAGGCGGGGTCGTTCATCAGTTTTCCAATGAGCTCTTCGGCCCCCCCTTTGCCGTCCATGTAGGTGACCAGGTTGGCCAATTGCTGGCGCGCCTCCAGCAGCTTGGCCAGTGAATCCACCTTGCGCGCCACGGCAGCGGGAGAGAAGTCGTCCATGTTCTCGAAGGTGATGTCCACGCTCATATTGCCTTCGCCGGTGAGCGTGTTGGGGACCTGGAAGGCCACCCTTGGCTTCATGGCCTTCATGCGCGCATCGAAGTTGTCAACATCGACCTCCAGAAACTTGCGATCCGCCACCGGCGCCAGCGGATCAGCGGGTTTGCCCGAGAGGTCGGCCAACACCCCCATCACAAAGGGAAGTTGCACCTTCTTCTCGGCGCCATAGAGTTCGACGTCGTACTCGATCTGCACACGGGGTGCACGGTTGCGAGCGATGAATTTTTGACTGCTGCTCATGGAATTTCCTTTTGTTGATGGACAGACTGCTCAGGTCGATGAAGAGAACAACTTGCGACTTCACTCTTGCGATAGCGTGTCCTGCGACACATACACCGAATCGGGATCGACACCCACAACACGGGCAAGCTCGTTGAGGGCCTCGGGCGCCAGAAGCTTGATCAACTGCAGGAAGTTGTGATTGATCAGTTCTCGCCCGCGTCGCAGGTACAGCGGCGCCGGATTCGCGGGCTCCGTGCGCTCGAGGAATTCGCAAACCAAATCGATCGCACGCAGGGCTTCTTCTCGCGTGCGCACGCCAGACGACAAGCCTCGGCCCGCGCCGCGCCCAAGCTCTTGCCCATCGGCAGCAGATGGATCACCGCTGTCGTCGATGGCCTCGGCATCACTGCCCGTCTCCGATGGCAGCAAGGCCACCACGGCCTTGAGCAGCGCCAGCACGGGTGCCATGGAAGGTGCCTCTTCGCCCAGACGATCTTGAGCACTTTGCGCCAGTGCACTGGCCACCACGACCGCCTCTTGGCAATCGTTTCGCAACGCGGGTAATTTCTGTTCCGCGTCCGCAAACATGCGTTCCAGAACCGCGCTGGACACGTCCGCGTCGCCTTCGTGGGCCACAGCCAGACCTGCCGCGACTTCGACCATGCGGCCGGTGACTTCCCCGATCGAACGTTCTGCAAACACACGCGAGGCGCGAAGATCCCCCAGCAAGCCATCGCCGTCACCCAGGGTTGCCAGCGCATTGACCCGCCCGTAGGGACTCCCATCATCGGGATCGGGCATGGGATGCAGGTGCTCCCACAACTCAAGCATCAGGCCATGAATGAGCTGCAACCCGCTTGGCACAGCGGACCAGCCATGCAGATGCACCATGGCTCGGGCCCACATCACACCAATGCGCAAATCTCTGGATTTGTCGAGGAGTGTCTCGGCGATCTGGACAACAGCCGGCCAATCCGGCGGTTCGGCCGGCGCGAACTGCGTCTCTGCCTTGCCTGTGGCGGCCTGCATCAAGGCCAGGAAATCGTTGTCGTACTCGAGGTCGGGCCCACAAGGAAGATCGGCGTCAGGCAAACACTGACACCAACTGGTGATCTTTGCATTAACTTGTTCAGATTCCATCATGCTTTTGATCGCCCGGACTGCAGGGTATATCCCTGTGCATGCCCATTTAAAACATTTCAATGAAGCGCGTCTGGATCATCCTACTTCACACCATTTCAAATTGATCTGGTTCTGACGGCATAAAAAAGAGTGTCAAATTTTATTTATGCCCTACCCGCACCTAAAATTTAGACCTTGGGTATTAATTTTTCCCAAACCCTTCAATCCGGCACAAGCAAAGTTCTATTTTCTGGTTTATAAAAATATTGCCACTCTTTTTGAAAATTGACGGCTTGAAGATTTCAAAATAATGTTGCAAGCGCCACTAATTTCGGAACTGGAGGACACGATGAATTCACGCAACCATTTGACAATGGCCATGGCTGCCCTGTGCCTGTTTTTGCCAATCTCTCATGCAATGGCACAAACAAGCCCACAGGTCAAATCCGCTGCGGTTGTGGACGTTGGCTCAAACATGCTGGATCCAAAGTCTGTTGCCGAGGGACTCTTTCCAGAAGATGCATGCGAGCAACTGAAAGCTGCCGGCTTCAAATGCATGGGATTTCGACCAGCCGTTCGCTATTCACTGCCAACCACCAACTTCCGCCTGGGATCTGTGGATTTACCGGAAGGATTGAAATCGCAATTGGAGGTGTTTGCCGAGGTTCTGCGTGGCAAGCGCGGCAGCAGCAAAGTTGTCCGCATCGAGGGCCATGCGGATGCATCAGGCTCTGCTGAAGCCAATCTCGTTTTGTCTCAAAAGCGAGCGGAGGAAGTGAAACGATTTTTGGTCGAGCGTGGCGCCGATCCCGCCATGTTGCGCCCCGAAGGGCACGGTTCGGCTGAACTCCGAAATGCACGAGATCCAATGTCTCAAGAGAACCGCCGTGTCGAAATCGGGCGAGCAGACATTCAATAAAATACCATTACCCAATAAATGGCAATGATTTTAAAACTGGCCCCTTAATCATTGTCATTTTATCTGAAGAAAAGAATCTCAAAATACCCATCTGAAGCATGTGATCAAATTCAAGCAGGCAAAGGCACCTCAAGCAACGAAATACATTGGCTTGCAATGCCTTTGCTCCAAAGATTTCGGTGTGAATGCAAATAGGTTCTTGGTTCCATGGCAGGAAACATCAGCAATTGAATGACGTAGCCCGATATGCACAATGAAAATAGGCCATGCGCCACCCGATCTGGATTTATGGCTGGCCCCATTTGGCCACTGTCACGCATTTTCCTGGCCAGTTTTGAAAGTGATTTGGTGGTGGCTTCGAAATGTTTATCCAGAGAAAACTTGATAACCGGATCCACCATGGCTGCAGACCACACATGAAGAATCATGGCCCGGGAGGGCCCAAAAAGTGTCTGTCGTACCATCTCCAGCAACAGCAGCAGCACCTCCTCGCGATCGCATTCTTTTGATTCATCAATAATGCCATCTAGCCTGGCATTAAAAACGTTCAATTTTTGCTCCATGACGGCCAGGAGAATTTCGCGTTTGGATTTGAAATAGATGAACAATGCGCCATTGGAGATGCCTGCTGCACTCAGAACATCCTTGATTGTGGCCCCATCATATCCCCGTTCAGAAAACACCAAATGGGCAGCATCAATAATGAAATTTCTTTTCTCATCAAACAGGTCTCTTTTGATCTTTGGCATTTTCGTCATCCTTTTATCTGCAGCCCTCAAATCAGCCATGGAGGGCTAACGGTCGCTCGAAAGATGCTGGGCCCATCGGAGTGGGCCTTGCTGATTGGGCCTCGACCTTAAGGCTTGGCTGCCCGCAAGGCTCTCACTTGCTCTCAAGCCCTTTTGCTAAGCTCGTTCCGTGCTCATCCAATGGCTTCCTTTTCGCCGCAGTTGGGTCCTGTGCTTGGCATGGGCGTTTGGGTTCGTGTGTCCTGCACAAAGCCAGACACCCGGCGTGACCATGGCCATAGGCTTTTGCGCTCCAGGCTCGGAGGTGACCAAACTGGCTGTCGAGCGCGATTGCACCCTCACCCAAAAACCAGCGCACGATGGCCCCTTGCTGGCCTGGCTGCGCATCCACAATGCAACCCTCTCGCCGCAAGAGCGCAACCTGGTGGTCTCGCCCTACTACCACGCCAATGTGGCTGTCTACAGGTCGACTCAAGACCACTGGGCGCTGAGCCAGGAAGGTGGTTCGGCTTTGGGTGGGCGCGCGGCATCGGCCAGTTTGGGTGGGCATCGTTTTCCGATCCAGTTGCTGCCTGGCGACACACAACTGCTGGTGCGTGTACAAAGCCACACCCCCAAGATTGCTCACCTCTTGCTGGATCTGGAGGTGCGCTCACACCCCAGCACCGAGCAATTGTGGTTGGCTCTGCACATGGGCATGTTGCTGATGATGTTGTTACTGGTACTGATCGGTTGGTTGATCACGCCCTCAATGCTGCAGTTTCGCCTGCTGGTGATGACCGCGCTGGTTCCTGTGTCGGTGGTGATCGGCAGCGGTGCACTCTTCCTGCTCTGGCCTGAGGCCTCGCCACACTGGTGGAGCATGGTGGTTTTCAATGCCTGCAATGTGTTGCGCCTGGCCAGCCTGTCTTGGATTTACGAAGCCATGATCAGCCCGTATCAGCGCAGAAACCTGTATCCCAGACTCAACCATTTGCTGTACGGCCTGTCCTGGCTGACGGCTGGCCTGTTCATCATTGGCTGGCCTCAGACCGGCTGGCTGCTGACGATGCTGGTGCTGGTGCTGGCCCTGGCCATTCCGGCGCTCGGGCTGTACACGGCAATCGACATGCCGCCTCGCCTCAAGCGCATCTTGCGAGGCTATTTGCTGCTCCTGTTCTTGCTGTATGTCGGGGCCATTCTGATCATGGTGCTGGCACAAGGACGCAACAATTGGCCGGTCTACCTCTCACGCGTGATTGACCTGAGTTTGCCGCTGGTCATGCTGGCCACCGTCTTGCTGCGCAACAAGGTGATCGAGCAGGAATTCCAGCGCACCAAGGCGGTCCTGGATTCGCAGACCGTGGCCCTGGAATCGGAGCGCCAATCGCGCCACGAAAAACGCATGCTGCTGGACATGCTCACGCACGAGATCAAAAACCCGCTGGCCTCCATCAGCTTTGCCATCACCACCCTATCGCAGTCAAAAGAAGGCCGGCAAGGCCAGACGCCGCGCCGACTCGAGAACATCTCGCGCTCGGTGGAAACCATCGATCAGATCATCGAACGCTGCAATCTGGCCAATGGCATCGAGGACGAACGCATTGCGCCCCGGCTGGAGGCCATGGACCTGACGCTCGTGCTGCAGGACCTGATCGCATCCTCGCCCCAGGCTTCTCGCCTGACCCTGCCCGTGCAGGAGATGGCGCCGGTCATGTCCGACCCTTATTTGCTCAAGGTGATCGCAGCCAACCTGATCGACAACGCCTTGAAATACGCGCTGCCCGACAGCCCCATCCTGGTCGAGCCCTTCACCATCACGGCCAAGCCACGGGGCTGGGGCTTTCGGGTCAGCAACGCGATCGATCCTGGCATGACACCCGACCCGCAACTTCTGTTCGAACGCTATTACCGCCATCCCCTGGCGCAGCAGTTGCGTGGCTCGGGTCTGGGCTTGTCGATTTGCCGGCAAATCTGCGAGTTGCTCGGTGGCCGCATCGACTACCAATGCCAGCACGACCACATCACTTTCGAGTTGCGCTTTGAAACCACATGACACACTGGCGATTGTGGAAGACGATGTGGTGCTGCGCGAGGAGCTGCGCTGCTTTTTCGTGGACCAGGGCTATGAGGTGCACGAGGCCAACAGCTATCAGAGCCTGCTCGAAATTCTGAAGTTTCACGACATCCAGGTGGTGGTGCTGGACCTCAACCTGCCCGGCAAGAATGGCTACGAGATCGCCCGCCTGTTGAAGAGTGATTTACCCAAGCTGGGGATCGTGATGCTGACGGCGCGCACCACATTGGCCGACCGCATCCGCAGCTACGACGTGGGTGCGGACATTTACCTGCCCAAACCCACCAACCCCATGGAGCTCCTGGCGGCCATCCGCAGCCTAGTCAAGCGCTTGCAGGAGGGCTTGACCAAGGCGCCTTCGTTCCAGCTGAGCCTTCAATGGCGGCGCTTGACATCACCAGAGGTCAGCTGCAACGATCTCACCGCTGTGGAGGTGGTTTTGCTGCGCGTGCTGGCACTCAGTCCGCAACAAACTCTCGACATTGGCGAGATGCTGGACGTGCTCGAAGACAAATTCACCGACCGCACCCTGACCCGCCGTGCCCTTGAAAACATATTGAGCCGCTTGCGAAGAAAACTGATGGCCTGCTTCGAAACCGATCTGGACCCCATCAAAGCCGTGCGCGGCTTTGGCTACCAACTGACCTGGAACATTGAAATTGTCGACTGAACGCCCCCTCCTGCCCATCACACAGGGCTTGGCCACGGTGCTTGTGGCTGCGGGCTGCGCAAGCGCCCTGGCCGAGGGCATCTCTCCGCTGTCCATGCGCTACGCGCCCGGACAAGGCCAGTGGCTGGCCAGCAGCGCCGTGAGTGCAGAAAGAACCGATGCCGAGCTGCGGTCTTTGCCGCTCAACGACAAAGGCGTTTCGCGTTATGGCCTGATCTCGCAAACGCTGGACTATGGGCTCACGAACAGCCTCACGGCGTCCGTCACCGAGGTCTATGCCCACGCCTTTGCACGCAATCCCTTGAACCCGGCCGAAGGCCGCGTGGGCTTTCGCAGCCCCAAGTTCCAATTGAGCGCCTGGGCGCCGCTTGACAGCGCGTGGACGCTCAAGGGCAGCACGGGTCTGCAGTTCAACCCGGCCACCTCGTCCGGATTGAACTACGGCTTTGTGGCCGGCGATGTGCTGCTCCATCCCTTGCCGCAGCAGAGCCTGTTGCTGGGCTGGGTCTACACCGCCCACAAGGACATCGGCAGCCATTCGCAATCCTGGCGAGGCGAATGGGAGCACAGCTGGGGCGTGCATCAAGTTCGGCTGAAATACGCGCGGAGCCTGTTGGCGGGGTTTGACGGCACACAAGGCACCTTCGAGCCCAGCCGCTATACCACTTGGGAAGTCGAGTGGGGCCGTCCGCTGGCACCCGGTTTTTGGGGCAGCCTGGGCTATGTGACTGAGCGCAACCAGTTCCGCTGGCTGCAGTCGCAGCCGCCCTTTCAATTCAACGTGAGCAGCCAGCGTCACCAGCAGCGACTCACAGCTTCTTTGAAATGGCTGTGGCTCTGAGACTGTTGCGCATCAAAGGCGCCATTGCTTGGCATCTCGTCTGTCATCGCCAAGCCCGACTGGGCAATCCAGGGTAGTTGGTCCGGCATGGCTGCAAGGTTCCCTTGATCTGCTTCACTTGAGTCGGCAGTGGCTTGCGTCCGCCCATAAATCACCCGCTTGGTTTGATGTTCATTTGATGCACGGCCTTTGCTGCGCAGGTTTGGGGGATACCCCCCCTAGCTCAATTTGCACGCACAAAAATTTGAGCAAGCGCACGCATCTTTGGGTACCAAACGTAGAGATTCAGACCCCCTACCCCCCTGCACTGCGCCGCGAAGTCTCCGCAGCCGTCTTGCGGTTATGGCAAGGCACACACAGTGCTTGCAGATTGGCTGCATCCAGGCGCGCACCACCGTCTTTGATCGGTACAACGTGGTCAACCACCGTTGCAGCGACCGTTAGCCCTTGGTCAGCACACGCCCGGCAAAGGGGGTGCAGGCGCAGGAGACTGGCACGCAAGCGCCGCCAATTTGCCGATTGATAGAACCCGACCTCGGTATCAAAACTACGCCTTGCGCGCCCGTAATCCCGATGAACAAGCGCACGGTGGGCGGCGCAGTAGCCAGGCGTTGAGAGCACAGCCATACATCCCGGGTATCTGCAAGGAGTACGGGAATCCGATGTACCGCAACTCGCACGGCAAGAGCTCAGAAATGGGATGGGATGTTGATCACATCACCCCGAAATCACGGGGTGGCTCTGATGCAACCAAAAACCTGCAAGCGCTGAACTCTTCCGTGAATCGCGGCAAGGGTGACTCACTGATCAAGAAGAGTCGCCACTCGAGTTGAAGCAGGCGACTGAGGGTACGGTCATCCTTGGCCGTCTCTAGTCGACCCAAAGCCGTTACTGGTCTTTGGGTTCGGAATGTCTGCTTGCATGCTAAGCAAGCGGGTCTTCGAGCCGTTCATTTTTTTCGGCGAACAGACGAAATCAATTGAGCAATCGCCTCGAATTCCACCATGTGGGCAGATGTTGAGCGCGTGACTAACGCTATCGTTCGTTCAGGCGCCGGAGGCGCCAAGGGTCTGGATTTCAATGGCAAGTTACCCAGGACACCACTCTTGATGGCCATCTCGGGTAACAACGCGACCCCCATTCCCGAAGCGACCATTTGTACCAGCGTCAGGAGACTGGTGGCTTCGATGCCGTCCACGCTGGCCACTTCGGTGGCTTGGCAGGCTTGCAGAGCATGGTCGCGCAGGCAATGACCCTCCTCGAGCAGCAACAGCCGTTCCGTCCACTCGCTGCCCAACTGGATGGCATGTCCTTGGATCGCTGGGTCTTTCTCCCGCCCCACCAGCCAAAACCTGTCCTTATAGAGCGGCAAGACCCGCAGGTCTGGCGTGTCGTAGGGCAGCGCAATCAGCGCAAAGTCCAACTGTCGGTTTCGCAGCCGCTCCAGCAAATGCGCAGTCAGGTCCTCGCGTAGGCCAAGCTCAAGCATCGGGAACTTCTCGCGAAGCAGAGGCATAACGGCGGGCAGCACGAATGGCGCAATTGTCGGAATCACTCCAAGACGCAATCGTCCCTGCATGGGGCGCGAAGCGTCAGAGGCGAAATCGCTCAGGTCTTCGGCTGCTGCAAGCACCTGCCGCGCACGAGTCACCACGTCTTTGCCCACGGCCGTCAGCGCCACGCTCTGCTTGTCACGCTCGACCAGCTGCACGCCCAGCGTACCTTCGAGCTCCTTGAGACCTGTGCTCAAAGTGGACTGACTGACAAAGCTGGCTTCAGCAGCGCGGGTGAAGTTCAGGTGCTCGGCCAAGGCCAGCAGATAGCGCAGCTGTCGCAGCGAGGGCAAGGCGGCCATAGGGAGTGTTCTTTCAGTTGCTAAAAGTTCATTATCGATATTTTAGATTGATTCAATGAAAATTATCCGTTGGACTGATTGATTGAGAAATTTCACAATTCATCCATCGCAACAAAACCACCCCCTGAAAGGAGCTTCAAATGGCACGTCCAGAAATCAAAACCTACCAAAACCTCGAAGCCGCATTTGCCGGCGAATCGATGGCCCACATCAAGTACCGCTACTTCGCCAAACTGGCGCGCGCTGCTGGTGACGAAGATACAGCCCGCATCTTCGAGCAAACCGCAGACCAGGAAGTGATGCACGCCTTCGGCCACCTCGATCTGCTTTACCCAGCGACCGACATGACTCCGGCTAAGGCCCTGCAGATCGCCATCGAAGGCGAAACCTACGAGTACAGCGAGATGTACCCAGGTTTCCGCAAGACCGCCGTGGAGGAAGGAAACGCCGCTGCCGTGGCCGAAATCGACGAGCAGATCAGCGAGTCCAAAGAACACGCCGATCAGTTCAAGGCCGTGCTCGAAAAGGCCGCCAAGCGCTTTGCTGCCTTGGCCAAAGTTGAAGAGCGCCACGCCAACCACTACCAAAAGGCCCTCGACGCCATTCAGGCCTGAGCCATCCACACCGATTCAACGTTTCAATTTTTGGAGAACATCATGAAAGTTTGGCAATGCATTGTTTGCGGTTTCATCTACGACGAAGCCCAAGGTATCCCTGAAGACGGCATCGCCGCCGGCACCCGTTTCGAAGACATCCCTGAAAACTGGGAATGTCCTGATTGCGGCGTCGCCAAGGCCGACTTCGAAATGGTCGAGATCGGCTGAGCGAACAGGAGCACTTGATGATTGCGCCTGCACAAAGCCTGGTGATCGTAGGCTCGGGTCTCGCGGCCTGGACGTTGGTCCGGGAGTTCCGCAAGCTCGATGCCCAGACACCCATCACCCTGATCACCCGCGACAACGGGGACTTTTACAGCAAGCCCATGTTGTCCAACGCCCTGAGCAGCGGCAAAACCGCAGCTCAGCTGGTCAGCGCCACCAGCGCGGCCATGGCGCACCAGTTGGGGGTCACTGTGATGGCTAAGACCGATGTGACGGCCATCGATCCGGTCGCCTACAGTGTCACCACTGCCCTGGGGCCAGTGACTTACAGCCGTCTGGTGCTGGCGTTAGGCGCTGACCCGGTGCGTCTGCCCCTGCAGGGAGATGCAGCGGACCGGGTGATCTCGGTCAATGACCTGCAAGATTACGCGACGTTTCGTGCACAGCTCGAAGGTGCGAAGCGAGTGACCGTCATCGGCGCAGGCTTGATCGGCTGCGAATTTGCGAATGACCTTGTGCAGGCCGGTTATGAGGTTGATGTGATCGATCCTGGCACTCACCCCTTGGGCCGACTCCTACCGCTAGAGGCGGGGCAGCAGGTGCAGCAGGCGCTTGCGCACGCTGGCGTGCGTTTTCACTTTGGCACCTCGGTACAGGCAGTGCTCGCTGCGCCGCAAGGTCTGCAGGTCGAACTGGCCAACGGCCACCGCTTGGCCAGCGACCTCGTTTTATCGGCTGTTGGCTTGCGCCCTCGGATCGCGCTGGCAAAGGCTGCCGGACTACAGACCGCGCGCGGCATCGTCGTCAACCGCCAACTGCAGACCAGCCAAACCGACATTTACGCGCTGGGCGACGTTGCAGAAGTTGAAGGTCTGCTCTTGCCCTATGTCATGCCTCTGATGCAGTCTGCACGCACTCTGGCAGCTCATCTGGCTGGCCAGCCGGCCACTTTGCGCTACCCGGCCATGCCTGTGGTCGTCAAGACACCCGCCATGCCGGTAGTGGTCTCGCCGCCACTCGCGGACGCCCAAGGAAGCTGGCAGGTCAACGCCTTCTCTGACGGAGTGGACGCTCGATTTGTTGGTTCAGATGGCACCTTGCTAGGCTTTGCAATTGCTGGCAAGGCTACAGGCCAGAAAACCGTTTTACAAAAATCTTTGCCAGCCGTGCTGGCTTAAATCAATCCCTTAACCCTTGAATGGAGATATGCAATGACCACCAAACTCGACAAAGTCCTCTACACCGCCAAAGCCCATACCACTGGAGGCCGTGACGGCCGCTCAGTCTCCAGTGATGGTCTGCTGGATGTCAAGCTGGCACCACCGAAGGAACTCGGCGGCATGGGCGGTGCGACCAACCCCGAACAACTGTTTGCAGCGGGCTATTCGGCTTGCTTCATGGGCGCACTCAAGCATGTAGCCAGTTTGAAGAAAGTCGCGGTGCCGGTTGATGCGGCCATCGACGCCAGCGTGGACATTGGTCCAATTCCCGCAGGCTTCGGAATCGCCGCCCGTCTGGACATCAGCCTGCCCGGCATGGACCGTGCCGTGGCCCAAGACCTGATCGACACAGCCCACCAGGTCTGCCCTTACTCAAATGCCACTCGCGGCAACATCGTCGTAGAGTTGACGCTGGTCTGATCTGAAAGGAAAGCGCCGCCATGATGACTTTGTCCTTTTGGGCGCTCACCATGACGGTGCTCATCACATCCGATAGGGGAAGTTTCCAATCCCATACCTGTTTCATCGAGTGAACCATCAACACCGCCGGAAGTCAGAATCTACGAGATGGGCCAAAAAGAGAACGCATCTTCTTGGACAGTTTTCCTTGACTGCGCGGTACTTCAAGGCCTAAAGCAGTCCACTAGATTTTCTGGCATGACCGACTGCTTATGGCCGGTAGCAGGCAGCCTGCATGCATAACAAAGTAAATGACAGCTCACGCAGCAGGCCAGTATTTGAATGAGATTTCTGAAATGCTTGTCTTGGCTAGGTAGCATTACCTGAGTTTGTAATTGGCTGGTGAAAACTGCTCCTGCCACAGATCGGGTAGCGCATTGCGAGTGAACCACAGCATGCTGACCTCCTGTGGTTGCCTTCCTTCCAGAATGTCCATTACCAAAGATGGGTCCAGCAACGTCAGCCTCAGAAGTTCATTGACTGTGCTCGGGTCAAGCTCCTCCAGTTGAGCAATTTCTGAGCCGCTGCGGACCTCACCAGCATCCAGCAGTCGCTGCCAGTAGTGGGCCCGAGCGAGTCCCTGGAACAGGGCAATTTGGCTGCTCTTGTCCATGCACTCGCCTCTCAAATGACCTTCCGCCGTATCGGGTGTCATCACAACTGTTTTGATGCCCGGACGGCGCTTGAGCTTGAAGGGGGTGCGCGTGGTGATCCGAAAGGTGTCGTCGCTCGTACTGTCGCTGACGGTCATGTCGCTCATGCGGGCATCTCCAGTTCCAGCATCTCTGCCCCCGTTGTTTTGGGCTTCATGGTTTCCAGCAGGGGGATCCAGTTATCTGTGCGCCAACTGACCTCAACCGTATCGTCCTCATGGAGCGTGATCCGTTCCACCAAGCTTCGGATGATGTGGCTTTTCACCTGATCAAAGTAGTTGTCCCAGATCTTCGCAGTGCGCTGCAAGATGAGCACGACCGCCTGCGGTTCTGGAATGCCAGGATTGATGGACTGGATGCGATGCCAGTATTGGTTGAGCATCGTGCCCGAGCGCAGAAAATCAAGCACCTGCTTGGTCACTTCTTGTTCGATGGGTTCAGCCGGTTGATTCGGAATACTGCTCTGGCTGGCACCTTCGTGCATCTTCTTGTTGTGCACGTAGTATCGATAGACCTTCCCAGATTTTTTTTGTGTCGCCATTGGCAGGTACAGGTCACCGCCAGGGCTGTAGATCAGACCACGCAACAGGAACTCGGTGCGCGCCTTCATGGCCCAGGTGGCCTGGCTCTTGGCCTCGCTTGTGCGTGCCATCATCTCTTGCACGCAATCCCATTTGGCCTGTTCAATCAAGGGCTGGTGGGCCCCAGCGTAGAACTGCCCCTTGTGCGAAATCATCCCGAGGTAAACCCGGTTTTTCAGGACCTTGTGGAGTGATTGCTTGCAGAAATGCCGACCTGATTTCGTCAAGCGGTTTTGTTCCTTCATTTGCTGGACCATCAGCGTGGTGGAGCCAGTGCTGACATATGTGTCAAATATCCAGTTCACGGTTTTCGACTCTTCTGGGTCAATCAACAGCTGACGGTCTTCAACCCGATAGCCCAGCGGCACAACACCTCCCATCCACATACCTTTGCGCTTGGAGGCGGCAATCTTGTCGCGGATGCGCTCGCCGGTTACTTCACGTTCGAACTGAGCAAATGACAGGAGCATGTTGAGCATCAGGCGCCCGGTTGATGTGGCCGAGTTGATCTGCTGGGTCACCGAGCTGAAGCTGACCTGGTGCTTGTCAAACACTTCAACCATCTTGGCGAAGTCAGCCAGGGAGCGTGAGAGACGGTCGATCTTGTAGACCACCACCATGTCCACCTTGCCAGCCTTGATATCAGCCAT
>Ga0255210_1000443_pt1 | contig 15407 bp, 16 predicted proteins | sample Miss_Yuk_RepA_8d_FD_188422 | JGI IMG/M metagenome (GOLD analysis project Ga0255210, IMG submission 188422) | Freshwater microbial communities from Mississippi River, Louisiana, United States - Miss_Yuk_RepA_8d | ecosystem: Environmental > Aquatic > Freshwater > River | place: USA: Louisiana...
GTAACCCTGTCCGCGGATGGTCTCGATGGGATGCAGGGTGTCGTCGGGATCAAGCTTCTGCCGCAGCCGCCGCACGAACACTTCAAGCACATTGCTGTCGCGATCGTAGTCCTGGGCGTAAAGGTGTTCGGTAAGTTCGGTCTTGGAGATTACCTGACCAGGGTGCAGCATGAGGTATTCGATGAGTTTGTATTCGTAGGCCGTGAGATCGACGCCCTGGCCGGCCAGCGTGACGCGCTTGGCGGTGATGTCCAGCGCGATGGGCCCGAACTCGATCAAGGGTTTTGCGAAGCCGGCGGCACGGCGCAGCAGAGCGTTCAGGCGGGCGAGGATTTCCTCCAGCTGGAATGGCTTGACGACGTAGTCATCGGCACCGGCATCGAGACCTTCGACCTTGTCCTGCCAATCGCCGCGAGCCGTCAGGATGAGGATGGGAAACATGCGGCCCTGGGCCCGGATCTGCCGGATCAGGGAAATGCCATCGAGCAACGGCAATCCCAGATCGATGATGGCGGCGTCGTAGGAATACTCGGTGGCGAAATAGAGTCCGGCCCTGCCATCGGCCGCGTCATCCACGACATAGCCGTGTCGGGTCAGCCCCTGGGCCAGCTGCTGGCGCAGCAGGCTCTGATCCTCGACCACCAGCAGACGCATCCCTACTGCTCCCGCCGGATGTTGCCGGTGGTGGCGTCGACATAGACTGTGAAGATGTTGCCGTCGTTGTCCATGCGCACGCGGTATTGCAGCGCACCGTCCTGCTGCACTTCGCTGAGGCTGACGACATTGCCGGGGAACCGGGCCCGCACGAGTTCAAGCGCTTCGCGCTGGGAGATGCGGGGTGCCTGAGCGGCAGTGGTGCCGGCGGACTGCTGCGCCAGAAGTACCTGCTGCGCCTGCACGGCCGTTGCCGGCAGGCTCAGCAGCCCGACACACAGCAGTGTGGCAAGTCTTTGCGCAAGGCGGCGATGCTGGAAAACCGATGAAGGCACGGTGATTCTCCCTGATGTAGGCGAAGTGCAACCCGTGCAGCAAGGGCACCGGCGCGGTTTCCTAGAACACTGGCTGCACATCGACCCGCACCCGGACGAATTCGCCCGGGTCGTCGTCCATGCGCACCGAATAGTCCTTGTCGTGGTAGCGGTAGCGGACCTGATAGCCCAGCAAGCGCTCTTCGTCGTGGTGGTCGTACACGGTCTCGCACTGACGCACGGTTTCCACTTGGGTGACTCGTCCGCGACTGGTGGCGGCGACTATATCACGTCCAATGGAGTGCCCCAACACGGCGCCAACCACCGTGCCGACGCGCTTGTTGGACTTGTCGTGGCCCACCGCATTGCCCAGTGCACCCCCGATGATGGTGCCCAGAATGGCAGGCGTACTGCTCTGCGAATGCGCCCGTCGCTGAGACACCACTTCCTCAGTCCAGCACTCTTCGCGCGGAACGCTGACCTCGACTGTACGGTAGATCGGGGTGCTCTCGATGACCTCGGCGTAGTCGAAACGTGACTCTGCCAGCACTGGCGCGGCAAGCGTGGCAACGACCATGCCTCCCATTGCAGTGCGCAGCAGGCGGACCAGGGGACGTGACTGCGGACGTGTGTTCATGCTGTTCTCCTCTGCGACGGTGACCGCTGCGGCAAGTTGGCCGGCGGCGTTGCGGAGTCTCGGGTCAGGCTGGTTTTCCGGACTCCTGCCTGGAGTGTGGCAGGGTCAATCTGAATTGTGGCTTAACCACTGGGCAGGCTGTGGGTGCCGCTGCTGGCCATGCACCCAAGGGTTTGATTCGTCAACAAAGCTGGTTAGAATTGCCTGGCGTTTCAGATCACTCCCGCCGGCTATGCCAATGAGGCTGTGACTGTGGCGAAGCCATAATAATTATAAGCAGCGAAGAGAGTCTCCATGTTCAATTACAACAAGTCATTCAGCATCGCCTTTGTTACCACCCTTCTGGTCGCCATTCCCGTCCTTCTTGTCGAAATCCAGTACACCCAGCCCCTCGTGCTCGGCGGCACGCTTCTGATCAGCCTCGCCGCCGCAGCAGCAGCAACACATCATCGCAAGCCAGCCACCAAGCGTCGGCCCGTGGTGGAAGAACACCGCGTGCCCTACAACAAGTCCCGCCGCGAAAGCGGCAGTGTGAAGTGGTTCAATGCCAGCAAAGGCTTCGGCTTCATTACACGCGACAGTGGCGAGGACATCTTTGTGCATTTTCGCTCCATTCGCGGCGAAGGCCATCGCGTGCTGCATGACGGACAGCGCGTGGAATTCGCCATCAGCGAAGGCGACAAGGGCTTGCAGGCAGAAGACGTCGCAGCAGCCAAGTGAACCGTGGTCTCAGTAGTGCGGCGGTCGCTCGTCGGCCGCTGTGATGCCCTGGGCTTTTTCCGGCAGGTTCTCGAGAATGTGCAACAGCCGTTCGCGATGCAGGAGCAATTCGCGCTCCAGCGTGTCGATCTGCGCCTGCTGGCGCACGACTACTGCATTGAGCTCATTCAGCAGATCCTCCTGGAAGGCGAATTGTGATTGCAGCTCGTAGAGGTGCTCCTGCAATTGTTCGAAAGTCATGGGCGGGCCTGCGACTGAGAGTGGCGGATTGCCGAAGGCGATTACAACATTCTCTGCCCCACGGGGCCAGCTTACGGGTTCAGACCTCTGCCGATTTCCTGAAATTCAGACCTGCGTGCAATAATTCGCCAGCATTGGCTGTCCAAGCCTTCAACAGACATACGTCATTCGACTCCTTGCAGGACTTATCTATGCCGAAAGCCCCCATCAACTGGACCAACACGCTGCTCTTCACCCTAACGCCCCTGGCGGCGCTCACACTGGTCCCCTGGTATGGGTTCGCCCATGGCTATGACTCCTACGAAGTAGTGGTCTTCGTCCTGCTGATGGGTTTTTGCGGCATGTCCATCACGGCCGGATACCACAGGCTCTGGTCTCACAAGTCCTACAAGGCCCACCCGTTCGTGCGCTTCGTGTTCGCGCTGGGTGGTGCCTGCGCCCTGCAGAACGATGTGCTGCACTGGGCCTCCGATCACCGCCGTCACCATGCCCATGTCGACAACAACGACAAGGACCCTTACTCCGCCGGTCTGGGCTTCTGGTATTCGCACATGGGCTGGATTCTGCGCAACTACGAGAGCGGCAAGGAAGATTTCTCCAACGCAAAGGACCTGCAGAAGGACCCGATCGTGATGTGGCAGCACCGCCATTACCTCAGCCTGGTGCTGCTGATGAACATCGCTCTGCCCGCCTTTCTGGGCTGGCTCAATGGCGACATCCTGGGCTGCCTGCTACTGGGCGGCTTGCTGCGCCTGGTGCTGAGCCAGCACGTCACCTGGCTGATCAATTCCGTGGCCCACATCTGGGGTCGGCAGACCTACAGCGATGCCAGCTCGGCACGGGACAACCCGCTGCTGGCGCTGTTCACCTACGGCGAGGGCTATCACAACTTCCACCACACCTTTCAGTGGGACTACCGTAACGGCGTAAGCTGGTGGCACTTCGACCCGACGAAATGGTTCATCAGCCTGTGCGAGCGTGTCGGCCTGACCAGCGACTTGAAGCGCTGTTCGCCCATCGTGATCGAGAGCGCCCGCCTGGACATGCAGTACCAGCGCGCCGCACAGTCCTTCAACGCGCTGGAGGGCATGATTCACAATGCAGAAGCCTGGCGAGCACGCCTGGAGACCGAATACGAGCAGTGCAAGGCGGCGCTGCAGGAGTGGGCGCGCCATCAGCAGTCCTGGTATGAAGCCAAGTCGACACAGCTGCATGAGAAGTGGTCTCATTTCGAGCAGCTGAAGCTGCGTGACAGCTATCGTGAAGCCCGCTATCGCCTGAAACTGCAGAAACAGCGCTGGGAAGCCCTCATGCAGAGTGTGCCCGCTCTGGCTGGTGTCCCGGTCTGATGAGCGTCCACACACACCGCGACACTGAGAGGGACTCCGCATGATCCTGCGTCGCATGGCACAGACACTGGTTCTCGCCGCCGGCCTGCTCAGCGTCGGTGGCGCCGCGCTGGCCGTGGAAGAAGGGCAGCAGGCGCCGGACTTCACGCTGCCCGATATCGCCGAGGGCAAGCCGCCCATTACCCTCTCGGCCTTGCGCGGCAAGACGGTCTACGTGGATTTCTGGGCGTCCTGGTGCGCCCCCTGTCTGCGCTCCATGCCGCTGATCAATGAGCTCTACGCCAGGTATCGCGAGCAGGGCTTCGAAGTCATCGCCATCAACGTGGACGACCCGATCGAGGATGGGCGCGAGTTCCTGCTGGACACGCCGCTGGACTACCTGATCGCGGCCGACACCAAGGGCGAGATGCTGGGCGCCTATGCCGTGCGCGGCATGCCCACCTCGTTCCTGATCGACCGCGACGGCGTTGTGCGCATGGTTCACATGGGCTTTCGCGACAATGACATCGTGCTGATCGAGGACGCCGTGCGCAGCCTGCTGGACGCGCCGACGCCCTGAGTCTCAGAACAGCTGCAGGGGCGGCTCGTCCAGCGCCGCCATCTGCTCGCGCAGCTCCAGGATGTGCTCCGCCCAGTAACGCTCGGTGTTGAACCAGGGGAAGCTGCGGGGAAATGCCGGATCCTCCCAGCGCCGCGCCAGCCAGGCGCTGTAATGCATGATGCGTAGCGTCCTCAGCGACTCTATCAGCGCCAGTTCCCGCGCATCGAAATCATAAAACTCGTTGTAACCCTCGACTATCTCCAGCAATTGTCCCTGGCGTTGATCCCGCTCTCCCGACATCAACATCCACAGATCCTGAATGGCCGGGCCGGTCATGGTGTCGTCGAAATCGACGAAATGCGGCGCGTCATCGCGCCACAGCACGTTGCCGGGGTGACAGTCCCCGTGGATGCGCAGACGGGCAACGCCACGGGTGCTGGCAAACACCGTTTCCACGCGGGCGATCAGGTCGCGGCTCAACGTGTCGTAGGCGCGCACGAGGGACTCGGGAATGAAGCCCTGCTGGAGCAGATAGTCACGGCTGTCGATGGCAAAACGCTGGACGGTCAACGCCGGCCGATGCGCGAAGTTGCGCGTGGCACCCGCGGCATGCACGCGACCCAGAAAGCGGCCCAGCACCAGTAGATTGTCCGGGTTGTCGAGATCGGGCGCGCGGCCCGCGCGGCGCTCGAACACCGCGAAGGAGAAGCCCTGGTACTCATGCAGAGACTGCCCTGCGGCAAACAGCATGGGCGGCACCACGGGAATCTCGAGACCGGCCAATTCCAGAGCGAAGGCATGTTCCTCAAGGATCTGCTCCCGCGTCCAGCGCTGCGGGCGATAGAACTTGACGATGAGGGGCGGCCCGTCTTCCACGCCTACCTGGTAGACGCGGTTCTCGTAGCTGTTGAGCGCCAGGATGCGGGCATCGGTGACGATGCCAAGACTTTCCATGGCTTCCAGCACGGTTTCCGGGCTCAAGGACTGATAGGGATGGACATCGGCAGAAGGCAGTTCGGCGGGTGAGGAGTCTTCGCGGGAGGGCATCTTGGCGGGCAGGTCCTGATCGAGTTTGGCCCGAGTATACTGTAAAATCCGCGCGCCCGGCGGCGGCCACCCGGCCTCACGCCTTCCCTTGAACAGCATTGAATCCACTGAGGAGCCCGTCTTGAACCAGCAGCAACTGCAAGCCAGAGCGCAGGAACTACGTCAGCAATATGAGTCCGTGTGTGCGCAAAAACTGAATCTGGATCTGACGCGGGGCAAGCCCTGCTCCGAACAGTTGGCTCTGAGCGACGCGCTGGATGGCATCCTGGGCAATGACTATCGCTGCGAGGATGGCACCGACAGCCGCAACTACGGCGGCATCATGGGCATCCCGGAGGCGCGCCGCTTCGCAGCGGCATATCTTGGCACCACGCCGGAGCGCACCATGGTCGGCGGCAACAGCAGCCTGCAGTTCATGTACCAGATCGTCACCAGCGCGCTCTATCACGGTGTGCGCGGCGCCGCGTCAGCCTGGAGTCGTGAGGCCGCGGCTGCCGGTGGCAAGGTCCGCTTCCTCTGCCCGTCCCCCGGCTACGACCGTCACTTCGCCATCTGCGAGGCGCTCGACATCGAGATGATCCCCGTGACCATGAACGGCGAAGGTCCGGACATGGACCAGGTCGAGGCACTGGTGAAGGCGGATCCACTGATCAAGGGCATCTGGTGTGTGCCCAAGTACGCGAACCCGGACGGTGTGGTGTACTCCGATGCCGTGGTGGCGCGCATGGCGGCGCTGGGCAAAGTGGCTGGTGCCAATTTTCGCATCCTGTGGGATAACGCCTATGCCGAGCATCCTCTGGTGGACAACCCGCCGGAGCTCGCCAACATCCTCTCGCTAAGCGAAGCGGCAGGCACTCTGGACAACGTCTATGTGATCGGCTCCACCTCCAAGATCACCCACGCCGGCGCCGGCATCTCCTTCATTGCCAGCTCCGAGGCCAATCTGAAGAGCCTGGCGGATCAGCTGATCATCTCCACCATCGGGCCGGACAAGGTCAATCAGCTGCGCCACATGCGTTTCCTGAAGGACATGCCCACGCTGCGCGGCCTGATGCAGCAGCATCGCGCCATCCTGCAGCCCAAGTTCAAAGCGCTGTTGCGGGAACTGGAGGCCGGCCTGCGCGGCAAGCAGGTCAATGGTGTGGCGCTGGGGGAATGGACGGTGCCGCAGGGCGGTTACTTTGTGCTGTTCAACACACAGCCCGGTCTCGCCGACACGGTAGTCACGCTGACAGCGGCCGCTGGCGTGAAGCTGACACCGGCGGGCTCTACCTGGCCCTACCGCAAGGACCCGGCGAACAACAACATTCGGCTGGCGCCCTCATTCCCGAGTCTGCCGGAGATCAGTGCCGCGATGAAGGTGTTTGTGCTGTGCGTGGAACTGGCCAGCATCGAACGCGCGCTGGCTCAGTGAAGAGAAGCGGCGGCAGCCTGTTCGAGGCTGCCGCCGGATAGTTCATTCGGATTTCTGGTTGTCGGTGTTGCGCGCTGCCATGAAAGGCACCGGGAACAACGTGATGTTGTCTCCGCTGGAAATCTTGCTGACACCGCCCTTCTCCACTTCGTCGATCCGCACAATTGCCTGAATCGGGATGAAGCTGCGCTTCACGCCAAGGAACTCGGCCTTGAGTTTTTCCTCGCTCGGGTCCACCACAACCTGACTGCGTTCGTCGAAGATGTAGTCTTCCACTTCGATGAAGCCATACAACTCGCTCTGATAGACCTGTTTGGCAAAGACTTCGTAGACCTTGCCCTTGTTGAGGAAGGTGATTCGGTAGATTTCGGAGGGAATGGCCATGCATGCGCTCTCTTGGACAATGACGCTTCGCAATATCAGGCTGGTGCGGCGCAATTCAAGTCGACGCGGCCAGCCATTGCGCAACTGGCCGGCAGTCTACAGGAATTGTCCGCCGCCCACCCGCACTTCTTGCGGGCGCTGCGGCGGTTTGTGAGCCGAGTCGAAGCTGCTACAATCCGCGCTCACTTCAGCCCGGGAGCCAGCGCCCCCGGCGGGAACCGCCATCGACATGAGCAATACTGAACCTTCTGCAGCACCAATACGCGCTGCAAGCGCCGGCAAGCCACGCAAGGTCTTCATCAAGACTCACGGCTGCCAGATGAACGAATATGACTCCTCGCGCATGCTCGATCTGCTGCGCGAATCCCATGGTGCCGAACTGGTGGAGACGCCGGAAGAGGCCGACCTGCTGCTTCTGAACACCTGCTCCATCCGCGAGAAGGCCCAGGAAAAAGTCTTCCACCAGCTCGGTCGGTGGAAGGCGCTGAAGAAGAGCAACCCAGCCCTGCAGATCGCCGTGGGCGGCTGCGTGGCCAGCCAGGAAGGCGCAGCCATCGGCAAGCGCGCGCCCTATGTCGACGTGGTCTTCGGCCCGCAAACGCTGCACAAGCTGCCCCAGATGTTGAACGACGCCAGCGGTCGGGGCACCGTGGTAGACATCAGTTTTCCCGAGATCGAGAAATTCGACCGCCTGCCCGAGCCACGCGTGGATGGCTGCGAGGCCTATCTGACGGTCATGGAAGGCTGCAGCAAGTACTGCTCCTTCTGCGTGGTGCCCTACACTCGTGGCGAGGAAGTCAGCCGCCCGCTGGACGATGTATTGGCCGAGGCCGTGCACCTGGCCGGTCAGGGCGTGCGCGAGATAAATCTGCTGGGGCAGAACGTCAATGCCTATCGCGGCCTGAACCACGAGGGGGGCATCACCGACTTCGCCACCCTGCTGCAGTACATCGCCGCCATCGAGGGTATCGGCCGCATACGCTTCACCACCTCGCATCCGATGGAGTTCTCCAGCAACCTCGTCGAGGTGTACCGGCACATGCCGGCCCTGGTGGATCACCTGCATCTGCCCGTGCAGAGCGGCTCCGACCGCATCCTCGCCGCCATGAAGCGCGGCCACACGGTGCTGGAGTACAAGTCCATCATCCGCCGGCTCAAGGCCATCAGACCGAACATCAGCCTGTCCTCTGACTTCATCGTCGGCTTCCCCGGCGAGACCCACAAGGACTTCGAGGACACCATGAACCTGATCATCGAGGTGGGCTATGACACCTCCTTCAGTTTCATCTACAGCCCGCGCCCCGGCACCCCTGCGGCCGAACTGCCCGACACCACTTCCGAACAGGAAAAGAAGCATCGCCTCGCGATCCTGCAGGCCCAGATCATCCAGCAGGCAAGTGCCATCAGCGAGCGCATGGTGGGCAGCCGGCAGCGCATTCTTGTGACGGGCGTTTCGCGCAAGGACCCGGGCGAAATGCAGGGCCGCACCGAGAACAATCGCGTGGTGAACTTCCGCTGCGACGATGCGCGCCTGATCGGCCAGTTCGTGGAGGTGACGGTCACGCGCGCCTACGCCAACTCCCTGGCCGGCGCGCTCTGACGCAACGCGACAGACGTTCCTGTCGCAGGGGCTTACAAGCAGGCTCAGATTGGTATACTACCGGCTCATCGCATCGCCCCGGAGGCTTGCAAGCTGTCTTGATGGCAACCCAGAAATACACCCAGCGACTCATCCTCGAGCCTGACAATTCCCAGCGCCTGGCCAATCTGTGCGGGCATCTGAACGAGCACCTGCAGCAGATCGAAAAGTCCCTGGCGCTGAAAATTCAGAACCGCGGCAACGAATTCAAGCTGTCCGGCGCCCAGGAGGCCGTGGAAAGTGCCAGTGGCGTGTTAGTGTCCCTGTACCGGACTACCGGCACGGCGACCGTTAATCCGGACATGGTGCATCTGGCCTTGCGCAGCATAGAAAGTTTCGACAAGTCGCGCCCTGACGTCGACAAGCCGTTGATTCTCAAGACCCCGCTGGCGTCCATCAAGCCACGCGGAGCCCATCAGCAAGACTACGTAGAATCCATCCAGCGGCACGACATCAACTTCGGCATCGGGCCCGCGGGAACGGGCAAGACCTATCTGGCTGTGGCCTGTGCCGTCGAGGCCCTGATGCAGGATCGCGTGCAGCGCCTGCTTTTGGTGCGTCCGGCGGTGGAAGCCGGCGAAAAGCTGGGCTTTCTGCCGGGTGACCTGGCGCAGAAGATCGACCCTTACCTGCGGCCGCTCTATGACGCACTCTATGAAATGCTCGGTTTCGAGCGCGTGGGCCGTCTGATCGAGAAGAATGTCATCGAGATAGCGCCGCTGGCCTATATGCGCGGCCGTACACTCAACAACGCTTTCATCATTCTGGACGAGAGCCAGAACACCACCACGTCACAGATGAAGATGTTCCTGACGCGCCTCGGTTTCGGCTCGACAGCCGTGATCACGGGCGATGTCACTCAAATCGACCTGCCCAAGGGCACCCGCTCCGGTCTGGTACAGGTGACGCAGGTGCTCAAAGATGTCGAAGGGATAGGGTTCACCTGGTTTGACTCCCGCGACGTTGTGCGCCACACCCTGGTGCAGCGCATCGTCGAGGCTTACGACCGCTATGATCAAAAGACGATCAGCCCGCTGAACAATCACGACAACAGTCTGGAGCACGGAGCCGAGCGTGATGCTTGACTTCGAGAACGCCTGCCCGCACGTCGTGGTGCCGGCCGAGGCAGACTTCGCGCGCTGGGCCGCTCTGGCTGCCGCCAAGGCTCACGGTGGTAACACCACCAGACCCGTCACGCTGGGTATTCGCATCGTGGATGAACAGGAATCGGCGCAGCTCAACCGCGACTATCGCGGCAAGGACTACGCCACCAATGTCCTGTCCTTCAGCCACGAGCTACCCGACTTCATGCTGAACGCGCTGGAAGAGTATCCCCTGGGCGATCTCGCCATCTGCGCGCCGGTGGTGCTGCGTGAGGCCGCGCAACAGGGCAAGCCGGCCGCGGATCACTGGGCACACATGGTCATCCATGGCGTGCTGCATCTGCTGGGACACGATCACGAAGACGACGCCGCTGCCGAGACCATGGAAGCCCTCGAGCGCATCTTGTTGAAGGACCTCGGGATCGCCGATCCCTATCAGGAGAAACCGCTGGACCATGAGTGACGAGCATACGGGACAGGAGTCGCGACCGCGCTCCTGGCTGGACAGAATCGCGCAGATCTTCTCTGACGAACCCACCGACACCGACAGCCTGCTGGAAATCCTGCGCAATGCCGCCCAGGACCATGTGCTGGACGCCGACGCGCTGTCCATCATTGAAGGCGCTCTGCAGGTCTCCAACATGCAGGTACGCGAGATCATGATCCCGCGGCCGCAGATGGTCACCGTGTCTGCCCGCAACACACTCGAGGAAGTGCTCGACATCGTGGTGACGGTGTCGCACTCGCGCTTCCCTGTGGTGGCCGAGAACTCCGACTCCGTCATTGGCATCCTGCTCGCGAAGGACCTGCTGCCCTTCGCCCTCAAGCGCGACACCGGGGACTTCGACGTCAAGCGCATCCTGCGCCCCGCCACCTTCGTGCCAGAGAGCAAGCGGCTGAACGTGCTGCTGCGGGAGTTTCGCGAGACCCGTCATCACATGGCGATAGTGATTGACGAATACGGGTCGGCCTGCGGGGTGGTCACCATCGAGGATGTACTGGAGCAGATCGTTGGCGAGATCGACGATGAATACGATGTCGACGACGACTCCTTCATCAAGCGGATCGACGCTCAGAATGGCGTGGTCAAGGCGCTGACGCCCATCGCCGAATTCAACGAAGCCTTCGAGCACAATTTCAGTGACGCCGATGCAGACACGCTGGGCGGTCTGGTGCTGCGCCACTTCGGGCATATTCCCGAACGTGACGAAACCGTGGCGATCGGCCCCTTCCGCTTCACCATTCTCAGCAGTGACAGTCGTCAGGTTCGTCTGCTCAAGGTCACACGTCTGCCGGCGGACGATGCGGAGCGCAGCCGATGAAGCGTCGCACGCCCCTGCGTCTCGCCCTGATGGCGCTGGTCAGCCTGACCCTCGGCGCCTGCGGTTTCACGCTGCGCGGCAATGCGCCGGCCGCAGGCGACGGCGCGGTAGCGCTGGTGTCGACAGAGCCCGCCGGAGCGCTGGCCGGCACCGTGCGCGATGCCCTGCAGTCGGCCGGCCTCAGTGGCAGACCCAGTGGCAACCCCTGGCAGCTGCAACTCGGCGCGGAAACCCTTGTCAGCAGACCAGGCAGCGTCAATAGTCGCGCGCGAGCCGCGCAGCACGACCTCGAACTGAGCGTCGAGATCACGTTCACCCGCGGCGATACCACTGTCTTCGGGCCTGCACGCCTGGCCACCCAGCGCAGTTACTACGAGGATCTCTCCACCATCGCCGGCAGCACTGAGGAAGTGGCGCTGCTGCAGCAGGAAATGCGTCAGGAACTGGCGCAACAGGTGCTGCGCCGTCTGCGCGCTGCCCTGGCGGATCAGGGCGTCTGATGCGCCCGGCGAGCAGGCCCCATGCGCATTAATGTCGATCAACTGGATTCCCATCTGCAGCGAACACTGCAGGGCTTCTACTGGATAGCGGGCGACGAGACCCTGCTGGTCCAGGAAGCCCTGTCTGCCCTGAGAGCCAACGGCCGCACGCAGGGCTTCACCGAATGGGAGCTGTTCTTCGTCGACCGCGGCTTCAGCTGGCAGACCATGCTGCAATCCGGCAACAGCCTGTCGCTGTTTGCGGATCGCAAGATCATCGAACTGCGTCTAAGCAGCAAACTGGACGATGCTGGTCGCGACGCCCTCAGCCAGTACCTCGCCTCCCCCAATCCCGACAACCTGTTGATTCTGGTCACGCCGAAGCTGGAGAGCGCCACACTCTCGACCAAATGGTTCAAGGCCCTGGAGTCCGCGGGAGTATTCGTGCAGGTCTGGCCGGTGGACGCGCGCGGTCTGCCGCGCTGGATCAGCGCCCGCATGGCACGCCTGGGGCTGAGCGCCGACAGCGACGCTATCAGCCTGCTGTGCGAGCGGGTAGAAGGCAATCTGCTGGCCGCCGATCAGGAGATCCAGAAACTGGGCGTCCTGATGGGCGCCACGCCGACTCGAAAGGTGCATGTGGACAGGCGGCAGATCATGACGCTGGTGGCCGACAGCTCCCGTTACAACGTCTTCACCCTGCTGGACGCTGCTCTGCTCGCAGACTCCCGCCGCTGCCTGAAGGTGCTGGGCGGGCTGCAGGCCGAAGGCAGCGAAGTGCTCGCGCTGCTGGCCATGCTCGCCCGCGAGCTGCGGACGCTGATCGCCATCCGGCGCCGCATCGCCTCTGGCAGCTCCGGCGCCGCCGCGATGAGTGCGGAAGGGGTGCGCAAGACCCACGAAGCGCCTGTCGCCGCGGCCCTTGAACGTCTGTCACTGCCCGACCTCGAAGGCTTGCTGCAGCAGGCCAGGCAGGTGGACCTGGCCGTCAAAGGCATGAGCGCGGCAGACGCCTGGACTGAACTGACCGACATACTACTCGCCCTGAGCGGCACACCTCTTGTGACAGCCGCTCGCGGCCAGCGCTGACTCGTCAGCAAGGAGCCCTGCCCGATGTCCACTCTGCTGCAAGCCCTCGTCCTGCTGGGCGTGATCTGGGTGCTGGCCTACCGGCGCGCCCGCATGGGCACTATTCTCACCGGCGTCGCCGTGACACTGCTGGGCATGACCTGGTTCGGCGGCTTCGCCTGGCTGCTGTGGCTGGCGCTGCTGCCAGTGGTCTACTTCTACATCGAGGACGACATGCGGCGCGAGCGGTTGACCCGCCCCGTGTTCGAATTCTTCAAGCGCGTGCTGCCGCCCATGAGCGCCACAGAACAGGAAGCGCTGGAAGCCGGCGATACCTGGTGGGAGGCCGATCTGTTCAAGGGCGCGCCGGACTGGAAGAAATGGCTCGCCATGCCCATGCCTCAACTGAGTGCTGCCGAAGAAGCCTTCCTGCAGAACCAGACCGAGACTTTCTGCCGGATGATCGACGACTGGGATATCGTGCACCTGGACAAGGACCTGCCGGCGGCCGCGTGGCAGTATCTGAAAGACGAGAAGTTCTTCGGCATGATCATTCCCGAGGAATATGGCGGCCTGGGCTTCTCGGCGCTGGCGCATTCCACCATCGTCACCAAGATCGCGACCCGCAGCCCGAGCGCCGCTGTCACGGCCATGGTCCCGAACTCTCTGGGACCCGCCGAGCTGTTGATGAAATACGGCACGGAAGAGCAGCGGCAACACTATCTGCCGCGTCTGGCCAGCGGACAGGACATTCCGTGCTTCGCCCTGACCGGCCCGGAGGCGGGCAGCGATGCCGGTGCCATGACCGATACCGGCATCGTCTGTCGCGGTATGTTCGAAGGTCGCGAATGTCTCGGCCTTTCACTCACCTGGAACAAGCGCTACATCACGCTGGCCCCCGTCGCCACCGTGCTTGGCCTGGCCTTCAAGATGTACGATCCGGAGCACCTGCTGAGCGAAGTCGAGGAGCGTGGCATCACCGTGGCCCTGATTCCCACCAGCCACCCGGGTGTACAGATCGGCAATCGGCATTTCCCCATGGGCATGACCTTCATGAACGGGCCGACGCGGGGCGAGAACGTCTTCATTCCGCTCGACTGGATCATCGGTGGGGTCGAGCGCGCGGGCCAGGGCTGGCGGATGCTGGTGGAGTGCCTGTCCGAGGGGCGGGCCATTTCGCTCCCGGCGCTCGGCACTGCCACCGGAAAGCTGTGCTATCGCATGACGGGCGCCTATGCCCGCATCCGCTCCCAGTTCAACCTGGCGATTGGCAACTTCGAGGGGGTGGAAGAGGCCCTGGCCCGCATCGCCGGCCACACCTATCAACTGGAGGCAGCCCGCATCGTCACGGCGGGAGCGGTGGACCAGCACATCAAACCGGCCGTGGTCTCGGCGATTGCCAAGTACCACATGACGGAAAAGTCACGGCTGATCATCCAGGATGCCATGGACATCCACGGCGGACGCGGCCTGATCATGGGGCGGATGAACTATCTGGCCCACGCCTACATGAGCATGCCCATCGGCATCACCGTGGAAGGCGCCAACATCCTGACCCGCAACCTGATGATCTTCGGCCAGGGCGCCGTGCGCTGCCACCCGTTCATCACCCGGGAGATGCTGGCGGCCAAGAACCTGGACGAAAGCGCCGGGCTGCGCGACTTCGACAGCCTGATCTTCCGTCACATCGGTTATGGCATCAGCAATTTCGTGCGCACACTGAGCCTGGGGCTGACCGCAGGGCGCATCGCGGCCCGGCCGGTGTCCGACGCCACCGGCGCCTTCTATCAGCAGTTGACCCGTATGAGTTCGGCGCTGGCGTGGATTGCGGACATCTCGATGCTGATGTTCGGCGGGGAACTCAAACGCAAGGAGCGCCTCTCGGCGCGCCTGGGCGACATCCTGAGTCAGCTCTACCTGGCTTCGACAGTCCTGCGCTACTACGAGGGCATCGGCCGGCAGGCCGCCGATCTGCCGCATGTACGCTGGAATGTGGAACTCGCGCTGTATCACTGCCAGCTCGCCTTCAATGAATTCTTCGCGAACCTGCCCGGCAGGGCTGTGGCATGGTGCCTCAAGCGCGTCGTGTTTCCCTGGGGCGACGCCTATGAACGTCCATCGGACCGTCTGGACCACGAGCTGGTGCAGACCATGTGGACAGACAACGAGCTGCGCGAACGCATCACCCGCCACACCTGGCTGGGCAATCGCCATGAAGACCCGGCATTCATCATCGAGGACGCCTTCCGCCGGGTGCTGGCCACCAAACCGGCGCGCGACGCGATCAAGTCAGCCCAGCGCAAGGGCCTGCTGGACCCGCGCACCGATCGGGAGACCACAGCAGCCACAGCGGTGACGTTGGGGCTGTGCAGCGCGGCGGAGGCGCTGGCATGGAAGGAAGCGGAACTGGCGCGATCCCGAGCGATCCAGGTGGACGAGCACGCGAGCCTGCATTTCAGCCGCGCAGTCGCGAAGGGTCACTGAAGCGATTGCCCG
>Ga0255210_1000445_pt1 | contig 15388 bp, 13 predicted proteins | sample Miss_Yuk_RepA_8d_FD_188422 | JGI IMG/M metagenome (GOLD analysis project Ga0255210, IMG submission 188422) | Freshwater microbial communities from Mississippi River, Louisiana, United States - Miss_Yuk_RepA_8d | ecosystem: Environmental > Aquatic > Freshwater > River | place: USA: Louisiana...
GATATCGCAATCTGGTTTTTTTCTTCATTTGGAACGTTTTTATTATGTCCTTCAGCAACATATAAAAATATATGTTTTATCGGTTTTATTTGAGGTATTAGATTTTCAATTACATATTTCGAAAAAAAAAACGTCAAACCTTTTTCTTGGTGTTTTTTATTAGAACATAATAATGTAATTTCACCACTATCATTAATATCCGTATATTTAATTATAGAATTGCAATTCATTGTGCAATTAAAATCAAATATTAAAACAGCACGAATTTTAGATTCATCGTCAAACAAAAAGAATCCGTAATGACCCTCATCTTCTATTGATTGGTATGACAAGTTCTCTAAAGTTTTATCAATATAATCAGGATCACAAATATTTTTAAAATATGGGGCATATAACTTATAATTGTTTGAATCAAATGTCATTATATAATAATGGTTATTATTAAATGAAATATTTTGAATATCCATATATTATACAATTCCAGATATTAATCCACCGGCATCCTCTGAACTTGTTATATCGTCTGTGGTTTTTTTCTGATATTTATCAAGAGTTTGTTGATGTCCTTTTACAATCGTTTCCAACATTTTTAATAATCGGATTTCCAGTAAATTCTTATCATCGCCTTCATAAGAAGATGGTGTGATTGTATCTACATATCCGGCAAAATCTTTAATATCTGGATTTCCTACATATAATTCGTATATTTTTTGTATTTTCGAATCTTGTGTGGGAATGATTCCAGACATTAGTTTTTGTATATTCGTAAAAATAATATAAGTATTTTCTGGGTCAGTATCCGTGTTTTTTATCATTTCGTATTTTTCAGCATTATAGGAAGGGTCAGCGGAAAGTAAAATATCTTGATTTTTATTGACTTGAACGATTAAATCGACTAAAAGATTTGTTTTATCAGCGCCACTCATTGGTTGATCACTTAGGTCAACTACCGGTAAATTATTCGAATCGAATCCTTCAATCTGATAAGATAACATGCCGATGGATTGTCTCATATTTAAAAACCAAGTACGGACATGACGCCAAATAAACATTCCAAAAATACAAATAATGAATAAAAAGATAAATGCGAAAACAAAATCAGTGAATCTCATTTATATTTATATTGAGAGAAGAAAAAACGATTATTTTGTTTTCGATAGTGCATAATTTTAGGAAGCATCAGGTTTTGGTGGTGCCGGCTGAATATTTACAGGATATGCCATATTTCGCAATTGTCCGATACTGCTAACGACTGAATCAGCACCCATCTTCAATTGGTCAAATGCTTTTATTATTTCATTATTGCTAGGATCACTAGGATCAACTGGCATTGGTATACCACTTGCGTCTATTAACTTTGGTTTTAATGTGTCCAATCCAGTACGAACTATTTTCATATAATCATTAATTAATTTAAACTGATTTTCATAATTTACAAGCATAGCCTTATTTTTTTGTTTACTATTTTTTTGTGCACTGACCATTGTGTCATTGCCTTCATATATATTCGACCCCATAAACATACAGGAAACAATCACAACCAACAATAACGCAATCATTATCCATGTTTCTCTTTTTATTTTCATCATTATAATATTATCACAATATTATAATTCAATCAAATGCGGGCTCTTCTTATTTATGCTTTTTTGACTACAAATCCGCCTTTTACATTATCTAAAGTACTTAATGCGTTATTCGTCGTTGCCAATGTTTCGTTATCCACATTCATATTTGCCTCTCCAAATCCTACTTTTTTGCGTATTAAAGGCGCCGACATAATCGGTTCTAAGCCCGCAACAGGATTTATTGGAACTTGAGGTTTCACAGGTTGTTCGATTTCATTATTATTTCCAGTGACTACATTAATCACTGGCGCAAATTGGACTGGTTCTTTACAAAATGTTGCCTGTCCGGGTGGAATCGCATTTATCGCCGGTATCTCGGAAACCACGGGTGCTCTCATTTGGAAAGCAGGGTCCACTTTATGAATATCGGCTACACTAACCACTCGAATCGCAGAATCTTCTGTTGGTAATCCCTCAAAATCCATCGTTTTAATCGTTATCCATTTATTATCAATTCTCATAATTGTCCATATACGTTCGGTTTTAAAATCTCCGCGGAACCAAACCGAATCACCAATCGCAAATCCATCTTCTCTTCTAACTCTGGTTTCCGATGGTGAAAACACATTTACGGCGCCACCAGATTGTGACGCACTACTTTCTTCCGATGGGGTCCAAGAGGAAACAATCGATTTTGACGATTCAGTCTCTGGAGAACCTTCAGGGGTTTGAGGAATAACTGGTTTTAATCCCGAATGTTTTTCGATTTTCACAATATTCGTGGGTTCTACTTCGACAGGAGGTGATAAGTATTGTCCACTGGCTTCATCAAATACTAACACATCCACATTTCCATCTGGATAAATATGCGAAATTTTACCATATCTTTCCTCTCCCGTATCTTCATCTGTAAACCAAATATAATTCGAAGGTTCAATTGATTTACCGAGAGAATCAGTGGGTGATTCTATCACTGGCTTTTCCGCCTCTTTCTTCTCGCGTTCTGCTTTTTCATCCAATGCTTTCCATTTTGCGTTTTTATCAGTTTTATCATTTTTATAATTATCGATTTGCTGATTGATATTTTTGATAATATCATCGATATTTGCGAATTCAATTCCCGACAATAAAGAAATATTATTCGAGAAACACATATTATCAAATTGATGAATGTTATCCTCTGTAATAAGACGCATAGTAATGCCCATCGTCATCAACTCTTGTAATAATAATTTGAAAACATAAGGAACACGAATCACACTGAAACTGCGACCATATTTTGTAACTTGCAATACATTCGTTTGGGTTTTATCGAAGGAATCCACGAATTTAACAGGACCATCTGTCATTGGACTAATAAACAAATTACGGTCTGGATTATAAATGGCAATACCACCGGATTTATTACAAACCGCCATATAATATTGGTCACCGCGTTTAAGCATCGAATCGTCCAAAAATGCGGTGACTCCATGAGAGATTAAAACATCGCGTTCCATCTCTCCGATTCTTAATCCACCGTCATTGGCACGACCGGAAACAGGTTGTCGAGTAAGTTGGGTTCTTGGACCAGTAGCACGGAAATTAATCTTATCTTTTACCATGTGTTTCAAACGCATATAATAAGTGGGTCCAATGAATATTTGACTATCAATTTGCTCTCCTGTCATACCATTATATAATATCTCATTTCCACTTTGATGATATCCATGTTTTGTTAATATCTCTCCATACGCTCCGATTTTCTCTTTTCCTTGAACTTCAAATGCTGTACAATCACCATGTCCTCCTTGAATACAACTCACTTTTCCAACAATACATTCTACTAATTGTCCAATCGTCATACGAGTCGGGATAGCATGTGGATTAATAATCATATCAGGTCTTAAACCATCCTTAGTAAATGGCATATCTTTCTCAGGAATTACTTGACCAACTGTACCTTTTTGTCCTGAACGAGAGGCCATTTTATCTCCATAAGATGGAATACGTTGCTCTCGAATACGAACTTTGGCAATACGACTACCTTCTGCTCCATCCGTAATAAATGTCTTATCCACGATACCCAATTGTCCTTTTTTAGTTGTTTTACTATCATCTACCATATATTCTTTTCCACTTGCTGAGAGAGCACAACCAATCACAATTGTTTTATCTGTCATTTCAGTACCTTCTTTTACTAGACCATAAGCATCTAATTTACTATAATCATGACCATCTTTTAATTTCAATACCGGTTGAGAACTCGTTTCCATATTTACGAATTTCTTATAAGCATATTCTCCATTTGGCATTTTCGTTCTCTCTTCATGGGCTTCATAAGTAGAGAAATAAGTAGTACGGAATAACCCACGTTGTATTGCGCCTTCATTAATAAGAATCGCATCTTCTACATTATAACCGGTATAACACATAATAGCAACAATTGCGTTTTCACCATATGGATTCTCTTCATGATTAATATGTTCCAAATAACGTGATTTGACGAGAGGTACTTGTCCTTGATTTAATACCACGGCGGTTTTATCCATACGCGCATTAAAATTCGTATGATACATAGAGACGGCTTGTTTGCTCTGTCCACAAGAGAAAGAATTACGTGTTGCGGGATTATGATGTGGATAAATCACTAAATTACACATCATACCAAATACTGTCGAATCATGGATTTCTTTATGTGTGGCTTTTCCATATTTATCGGTTTGTTGTTGTTTGGCTAATAATATGAGAGAGGTCTCTTCTTCATTCGGGTCGACATATTCTAATACAGCGCGTTTTTCAATAAAACGTTTCAGTTTTAATGGATTTAATTCACTGTCAATATTCTTATACATTTCGTTTAATTCATAAATCGCCGTATCATTGAGTTTTCCTCGATATTCGTCTTTTTTGATATTGAAACCACCGACTAATTCACTCCAATAAAACTGATTTTCTCTTAGTAATGTTTCGATTTGTTCTCCATCATAGGACCATTTTTTTGTTAATTCATCATAGAAGAATAATGGACGCATCAATCTACCTCCATCTGTGAAAATAGAAATCACATTTTGTTTCATATCAAAACCAATACTTGTTGTAAATGGAATGAGAGAATTACGACGAAATATTTTGATTTTCTCAATAGCATCGAAAGGTTCAATGACACTTCCAGCCCAATATCCATTCACTAATATTTTTGTCATTGTCGAGAGGTTTAAAGGACCACATTCTTCAACCCGTTTCATATTTACTTTTTCTCTTAACCATTTTATCATAGGTTCTCTTGATAAATTGCGTGATACATGAGTTAATATTGATAAACTCTTATGAAGACCAATATTTCCACCATCGGGTGTATCAATCGGGTCAATTAATCCCCATTGAGTAGCATTCAAGAGACGTGGACCAATTACTTTTGCTCCATCTCCAATGGTTGATAAATTCGTTTTACGCAGATGACTTAATGCGCTATTAAAAGAGAGACGATTCAAATCTTGGACAACACCGATACGTTTGGTATGAGCAGTTGCTCCCCAATTTCCTTTGAATGCTTTGCGAAATCCATCTTCCACGATTTTAGACTCTTTGAAAATAGTTCGATAATTCTCCATAATCAATGTTGCCAAATCTTCATATTGGGCTTGATTGAAATAAAGTCTCTTCTCGAAACTAACGAAAATGGTTTGGATTTGCATTTTCCAATACTCTCGAAATAATTGATAGAGCAAATCGCCCACTAATTCAATACGTTTGTATCGGAAACTATCACGATCTACTGGGGTATCGATTCCTTTATAAACATAAATAAGACGTTGAACCATATATCCCAAGAAATAGGCTTTCTCTATGTAATTCATCTCTCCGATATGTGGTAAAAAATAATCTGTTAAAATCGAGAGAACATTATTGATTGTTTTTGTTTTTGTTAATTCTGCGATATATCTGAGAGCCTGGTCTTGAGTCATAACAGGTCCGGCATCATGAATCGATGGAACAAATTCATCAAGTAAGTCAGCATTTTTCTCAATATCTAACATACACATGGTTATAATATCTTTATCTGAAATGACACCGAGAGCACGAAACACGATAAAAATAGGTACTGGTTTACGCACATTTGGAATATCTACAACAATATTGAGATTCGTGTATTTGGTAGTAGGTCCAACAATTCCAACACGTAATGTACGAATTGGTTTCGAAATATTTTCAGATACACTTTTAATTTCTGAGAGATAAATATAAGGTTCGCCATTTGATTTTTCAACACGTAACATATTATCACCGAATTTCTCTTGAGGAACTACTGTTTTTTCTTTTCCATCGATAATAAAATATCCACCCACATCGTTTTTACATTCTCCAAAATTATAACGAATTTCTCTTGGCATACCACTAAGAATACAAAAATCAGATTGAACCATGATTGGAAAACGACCCAAATAGATTTTCTCTAACTTGAATTCTCTTGTTTGAATATTGTTTTTCACTGTTTTTTCCATTTCTTCTCTGACTTTGGCAATCTCCGCAGGAGAGAGTTTTTGTGCTTGTTTTATTTTCAGTTTTTTCTCTTTCGCACCGCCTTTAATATCCTCTCCATATTCACGAATATGCTCTGGTTCTTCTCCTCCCATCATCGTCTTATGATAATTATCATACATATCTGGTTCACCATTAATATTGATTTTACCACCTTTATAGGAAGAGAATTCATGACGTTGAACTGGGTCTACTATATTGGCATATGCTTCTGTATTTTCCTGATTTCCACCATGAAATGCTCTCGGCAATTCTCCAGGGGCTAATGTATCTTGGATAACAACTTCAACATCATAATGGATAGCCATAGAATAACTCATATTGCGAAGTCTGGCTTCATTTGGAAACATATAGTGAGAATGTTTATCATCATAAATAACAGGTTTCGCAAAATAGACTAAGTCTCCATTTTTGCCTCCCAAATAGAGATAACATTTTGACATAAATTCGCCGGTAGCATCATCTCTTTTCGACATTATTGTAATCGGATTCATTTCCTTGAAAATACGGAAAATATCATTCTTATAGAAATCATTGAATGAATCTAAATGATGACGGACTAAAGCGTTTGGATTATCTTCGAAATATTTATCGATTATATTCCAGGCAATTTGATTAACTTCGGTTTCCATTGATACTTTTACTATAGAAAATAATTCTATTTTCTCTTTTATGCCTTATATTTTATTTTTAATAAAAAATAATTTGTTATATGGGAATAATTGCTGATGTACATTAATCAAATAATGTGACAAATGCGTCGAAAATTAGTGTTTTTGAGATTCTTTCGACATGTAGGACAAGAATGACGTGTACCGTTTTTATTTAACCACTGTGTTATACAATTTGTACAATAACTATGTGCGCATTCGGTTATAATATCACAAACAGAAACACAACAAATTGGACACTGTTCTAATTCGGATACATTTTTTGTTCCTATAATATTTAGTGGATTGATAATTTCATAATTGTATCTAAATTTAGTAGAATTATAATGAAGTCTATACTTATTCGGATTTAAGGTAACTAGCCATTCAGCAACTTCCAAATGTCCATTTTTACATGCGGTCCTAAAAGCCCAGTCGTTATTTCCAGAAATATCAATGGATGGTTTAATTTCTAGCAACCATTTTGCGACAGGCAAATGTCCATTTGCGCATGTATATTGAAACAGTGTTTCATGATTGACATATCTATTAATTGTTGGTTTGATTTCTAGTAACCATTTTGCGGTATTTAATTTTCCATCTATACAGGCATATCGAAACGCATATTCATTATTGAAAGAAACATCAATTGTTGGATGTTGTTCAAACAATGACTTCGCAATATCTAAATGTCCACTTTGGCATGCAAATACAAAATCACATATAGGGATTCCAGTTTCAATAGGGATTTCAGTTTCAGTCATTCTTTTATAATTATGTTTGAGTTAGTTTGTTTTGTTATAAATAAAAAAACAAATAATTTCAATTTCAATTTTAAACCTTTGCACTTTATTATTAACAACATTATACATTAAAACAAAATATAAAGAATATAAAGAATATAAAGAATATAAAGAATATGAATAACCAATCTGAAAATACACCTCAAAATAAATGCAGTGAATATGATTATTGCGATGGATCATGTAAACATTATATAAAATCTACAGCAAAACATTATTATCATCATATCATGAAATATGATATCAATAAACAACGGGAAAGAGAAAACATGAAGCCTGATTGTTGTGATTCTTGTTGTAAAAAAAATGTTGAAATTAATTTTTTAGATGAGCCGTTTTGTGCTGAAATACTTGAAATTCATTGTCCATTTTGGTTATGTAGTGATTGTTATGAATCCAGTAAAGATAATATCTAAAAGTTTATATATAGATTTGGAGTCCACTGACATTTCTGAATAATATTATTCTTATAACAATAATATTATATATTTTATATAAATTCTATTTATTCAAATGTAATATTTTCCAAGATTGTATAGACGGGTTGTTTTGTGATTTATTTGATCCATTGACTGCGTAAATAATACTACGGGCTTTAAATTCTTTTCCACACATTATACATATTGGACAATTTGTCATACAATTAATGCATGTGTCTGTTAGACGACTTGTTTCTTCACAACATCCATCTATAATAAAATATAACGGGAATTTTTTCCCACACTCTACACAATTATACATATTTGTATTTTAACCTAATAATTGTTTAAGCTTTTTTTAACGCTCCATATGTCATCTGCAATCCTATATATTCTGTCTCAGATTGGTTATTAGACATATAAAATAATATATAATAACTTTATATAGTTTATCTTCGTATTGATACACGACAAACTGGACATGTATTATGGGTTCTTAACCAATTCATGAGAGCTGCTTGTGAAAATTTATGTCCACATGCACATATTTCTAATAAAATATCACCATTTCGAAATGGTGACCTTGTAATTGGACATATATTTGGATTTTCATCTGTATCTGAATTCGAATCATCTCCGGATAATGATTCTGTGAAAACGTGTCTTCTTGTATATCTTTGAATATATTCATCTGAGTTTTGAGGGGGTGTACTCGGATTCAGACTAGTAGTTACAAAACGGATATCAACAGGAACTTGTTGCCCAAATAAAGTTTGTATTTGTGACTCAATCGAATTCGCAAATGAATTTAATGATACTCTTGGGGCATTTTGGCCATTTTGAATATTCATTGAAGCATCAGAGGGAGTGACAGGAGTTTCTCTTGGTGGAATCGATGTACCCGATAAGTCTCTTATTTGTGGTGGTGAACGTATTAATTGAGTTAATCTATCGATTGTATGTAAATATTCATTATGATTTGTATTCACTTGGTCAATTAAATCAAGCACAGTTGAATTATTGTATTCATGTGGGTCTGATTGTAGAGACAATGCTGAAACTAATGCGCGATAAAAATTGGTATTCGGTTGCATCTCTATTTTCGTTATGAATATAAACACATAGTGATGTTTATATTATTTTATTAACATGTCGATTCCAAATCCAATATATAATATGGGAAATACTTGTTATTTGAACGCATTTCTTCAAATAATATTTGCGATTCCCGAAATCCATCAATTAGTAAACTCTCCAAGGGTTCAAAAAATAATCAATCAAAATTCAATAAATCATAATATGATTCGAGAATGGTGTAGTATGTGTAAAGCCATAACAGAATTGAAACCCGGACAACCATACGCACCTTATGCGTTTTTGAGGACTATTTTTGAATTAGCAAATCATAATCATATGGATTCTTTTATTCATGGAGCACAAAATGATGCGTCTGAATTATTATTATTGTTTATCAATTCGTTTCATGATGCTCTCAAACGTCCTGTAAATATGAATATAAGAGGTCAAACACAAAGCACAAAAGATTCGGTGGCCGTAAAGTGTTATTCATTTTTAAAAACAATCTATGAAAGAGAATATTCGGAAATCTATGAACTTTTTTATGGATTACAATATACGGAAATTATAGACCCAAACACAAATCAATGTTTACAAGTAAAACCAGAACATTATTTCACAATTGATATTGAAATACCAAATATTCGAAATGGACGCATATCGTTAACTCAATGTATTGAACAAAATATAAGAGATGAAACCCTTGATAATGAAAATGCATGGTATAATGAAACCACGAAAGAAAAACAAAATGTAATTAAAAGAATTCGATATTGGAATTATCCTAAAATATTAGTGGTTTGTTTAAAACGGTTTTCTTATTTGAATGGATATGCCGAGAAAATCAATACATATATTGATTTTCCAGTAACTATGCCTCTTGACCTAGGAAAATTCATAAGTGGTTATAGTTCTTTTCCAACCCAATATCAATTATTCGGAATTTGTAATCATATCGGAATCGCAAATGGTGGACATTATAATTCATTTGTAAATACCGATGGACAATGGTTTTATTGTGATGATACTTCGATACAATTAGTCCCTGTAGAACAATATAAAAATATGGTGACCGAACATGCTTATATATTGTTTTTTAGGAAAATGTCAAATAATATTATATAGAATGTCTAATTTTGTTAGCCCCTCACAAAAGAAAATGCAAGTTCGTTTGGTTCCAGTAGATTTAGACAAATTAAAACCAGGAACTAGATATTATTTCAATATGATGTTCACATTCGATGATAACTATGCGTACGATGGCGAACCTGAGAGGATTGAAATAGATTTAACAAGTGGTTATGAACTCATGGGTTCAGTGGAAGGGGAGTATGTGAATAAATATGGTGACACGCCCAATGATACATTTGTATTTAAGAATGTGTTCGAAAATGTTCCCAATCAAGGTATGCTTTTCGCGCGTGAATCGCATATACCACGCAACGAAATCATAAATCTTGTAGCAAGAGTGGTAGATATAGGCGGCGACCTTAGCAAACCAATAAATGAATTTACTGCCGGCAAATTGAAAAAAACTAAAAGGTCAAATAATCGTCGTCGAAAAACGAAACGACGACACCACTAATTATGTACTAATACCAAGATATGCGATAGTTGAAATCTCTTGATGAGAGAGAGGGTCTTTATAAACTACGACTTTTCTGATTCCACCTCCAACACCATTATCATCTCCAACCTGGAAATTATCATTTACTGTATGGGTTTCCTTTCCAATGGCTCTCGGACTATGACTACGAATTAATTTTCCATTTACAAATAAATCAATTGAATTCAATGTATAATTAATAGCAATATGATTCCATTTTTGCATTGGCAATGTAAAATCAAATTTCGCATTCCCTTCTCCATAATAAAAATAAAATACGTTATCTTTTCCGAGATAAGTTATTTTGGGATGATTTCCACCATATGAAAAAATCTGTTTCTCCTCGCGATATTCTTTTGCTGTTGGATTTGACATTGGATATACCCAAAAAGAAACCGCATATGTTTTTTGCAATAAATGACGTGTTGATTTCAACAAATCTTTTCCAGCCGTTGGGTCACCAAAAACTTCAACATAATTGGAGAGAGTTTGTAAACCAGTCAAAGGAACAGCATCTTCTAATATTGTTTTTCCTCCCCGGTCTAATACTTTTTTATATATTTTTGGTATATAGAAATAGGCAAGTATTAACAAGATTTCAATAATAAATATGAAATAAATCGAAATCGGAGTTCCAGTGATTTCCAAAGATATCCAATTCAAGAAATCTCGAATCATACAAGGAATGAAAAAAATCAAACCCGTTATAAAACCAGAAAATCCAGAAGAATCATATGCTTTTTCAAGAAATATAGTATGCGCAATTGACATTCCTATCAAAATAATCAAAATCAGTAAAAACGACAAAAAATATCCAGTAGTCAGAATCATATAAGGCGTTATACCGAAATTCGATAAAAACAAATAAAACCCAAGCAATCCGGCCACAATTCCAATTAAAATATAATAGGATTGATTCGATGGATTTGAAGTATCAAACCCCATAAACACGTATTGACCGATTAAAAACATCGGCAAAATAATAATCGCCAGGAAAAACCATTTCGATTTATAAAATGTGTTTTGATGTTCAAAAGCATAATTCATTACCACAAATAGGTAAATCATGGTTACAAATATCATACCTTGTTTTCCATAAAAGCAATTTAATATTGGAGAGATATATTGTGAAATCGCTGCACTAGTACCAGAAGTACTTACGGATGCTCTTTGTTTTATAATTTGAGAGACAACTAATCCAACAATGATAACAACTACAACAATCGTAAACATCATTTTTTGTTCATCTCTTCTTTGTCTTTCCTCTATGATTTTAGAACTTGTCATGATGTATCATTCTTTTATTTAGAAAGAGATATCCCCCTCCTATATATGACTGATAACAACAATTTTTGCACATCTTATCAAAATATAGTAACCGCTAAAAAACAAGCATTACTCTTTAATATTCCAAAAACTAGATATGATAATTTGAAAAATTCACCATATATTGGAAAGCCTGATGCAAACCAAAGAAAATACGAATTAGACATGCGAAGAAAAGTCGAAATATTAAAATATAATCGGAATAATGGTCAACCTACTAAAAAACAAAGTTGGTCACAAATTGTAAATGGACGAAATCCATATGCTAGAATAATCTCTCAAACACAAATACAACAAGGTATATCAGCGCAATGTATTGCTGCTATTGGCCAATTAGACACTGCTCCTACATTATCATCCAATGCTGGAATACCTGGACCTGCGTTTATGATAAAACTGGATTCAAATGTTCCATTGTATAATTATCAAAATAGTATTCAAAATGTGTATGGTGTAGAAAATACAACTTCTGGACAAGAATATACTGTAGAGATGAATTATGACCAATATATGAATTCGAATGTTTCATTGGACGCATTTATTTTGTTTAGTCTGTATATTCAACCTGATATAACTAGAATATATAAAACATTTAGAGCATCGATACCGATTGCTGTTGAATTTTCAGGATACATCACAGATACTGTAAGTAACAAATACATTGCTATAAATACTTTTGCCGCTTCGAATTTTGCCTTAAAAACCTATTTTGGAGGAAATTTAGTTCCACCAGAAACACAAACGTTAACATATCAGTTTGAAAATGGTTCGATTGACTTGAGTGGTACTTATATAAAACCAACAAATACAAACAATTATTTTAAGGCAATATTATTTTATGGGAATTTATTAGTATCTGGAATTTGGGTAAGCACTCAACCTTACTACTCTTATGATTTCAGATTGGTCTATAATTTTGGTAGTAATTCAATTTCAATTCAAAATATAAGCAATTCGAATATTCAAATTATAGGAAATAATTATAATATTTTATCAGATACTGTTCCGAAAAAATCATTGGATAACTGCGAGGTGTTCCAAAATGTGGCTCCATATGATGTTCCATGGATACCAAGTTCTGATTCGAATCGTATTGTATTTCAAGAAATTTCTGAATAATCGATGGTTCAGAGGGGGGTAATATATCAATCAAATATATATTATAAATCTAATGGACATAACATCTATCATTTTAGGCGTTATTTTACTTGTAGTTTTGTATTATTTATATGTTTATGTATTCAAAACTAATAAATTAGCATCGAAACTCGATTTAGCAACACCACAATCCCCAATCGTATCCACTGACATTGCTGTCCCGGAAACAAAACGTTACGCATATGAATTATGGATTTTCGTATATAAACCTGAATCAAAAACTGAATACATTTTCAGTCGTGCGGGAACTACTAGTGGTACTAAAAACATTGGATTGAAATTAGATTTGCAGAGTGCGACCCTTTCTGTTGAATATGATAAAGGCACTTCTCAACCACAAATTGTCACAACAGATTTTCCTTATCAAGCATGGACTCACATCATTGTTTCTGTGGATAACAATTACATTGACACTTATATCAATGGTAAATTAGCATCATCCATCAAAGATAGCGTCAAATCACCCAGTGCAACTTCATCGATTGAATTTGGAAAATTAAACGCATATATTGCTGGATTTTATCGTTATACAGAGCCGATTGATCCACAAACCGCCTGGAGTAAATATAGCGCAGGCACTGGTTCAAATCCATTCTCAAAATATTTAGGTAATTTTGGTTTAGACTTATCGTTGAAACAAGATAATAAAGAATATTCGAAATTATCGATTTTTTAATATGTCATGGTATATAGTAAAATATAATTATATAAAGTATAATTATATGTCGGATACCACAGGACAACCACAACCTACAATTGCGCAACAAATACAGAATAATATACCTGACCCATCGAAATTAGCAACAAATGTTGGTCAAACTCTATCAGATGTGAAAAACACAGTGACAACTAGTTTGAATGAATTTTCATCTGCCAAAGTATTGAATGCTGGAAATGATTTTGCCCAATCCAATTCTATAGTTGCGAAATTCGCATTCTTGATTTTAGTTGTCATTGGATTCATGTTTTTATTTCGTGTTGGTGTTGTGATTTTAAATTATTTCTTAGCACCAAGTGACAATCCATATTTAATTAAAGGAATGATTGATGGTGGAGACACTGGTGAAATTCCACAAGACCCGCGTTCGTCTACATATGGATATGTGAAACCATCCGTTGATGGAAAAACCGGTGCTGAATTTACATATAGTGTATGGATATCAATAAAAGGCAATGATATTTCATCAAACTATCATAAACGAATATTTAATAAGGGAACTAATACTTCAGACGCAAACTCGGTTGCTAGTGTGAATAATGCTCCTGGATTATATGTTAGAGGTGATGCGAGTGGAACTCAGAACGTATTGGAAATCTACATGGATACAGTAACAAGTACCAACACAAAGAATACAAACACGATGACAATTACTGGAATACCGTTTAATAAATGGGTTCATGTTGCAATCAGATTGCAAAATAAATTATTGGATGTTTATGTTAATGGTGTATTAACAAAACGCACTGAATTGCAAAATATGCCAAAACAAAATGCGGGAAGTGTATATTATGGTGGTTTTAGTGGAAAAATGTCAGATTTAAGATATTATAGTTATGCGTTGAATGTAATGGAAATCGCACGAATTGTTTGGATGGGTGCCTCTACGGAAACTGCCTCTATCGTAAGTCAAACAACCACTGGTGAATTATCGAGAATATGGTATCAGAAAAACTAAAACTAAACCTATATTTTTATGCGAACGCCTGGTCTAAATCTTCCGGTAAAGGTTGAATTTCAACTTTATAATATCTTTCCAGATTACGCATAATATAAATATCGCGTTGGGTAATTAGATTAAGAGCGACACCTTTGCGACCCCAACGACCACTGCGACCAATTCGATGTAAATAAGTATGAACATCTTTTGTTACATCATAATTAATAACCGCACTTACTTGTTGAATATCAATGCCTCTGGCAGTGATGTTTGAAGAAATTAAAACACGAGTTTCACCTTTACGAAATTGTTGAAATTGGAAATCACGGTCCACTCGAGACATATTGCGATGAATATGTCCAACCGCATAACCTTCCGACCTCAAAGCATTCGCCAATTGAGTGACACGATTCACACTATTACAATAAATAATTGTTTGGTTTACATTGATTTTCGAGAATAAATCTTTAATCACAGCGGTTTTATCATCATCGGATTCGACCGCGACGAAATATTGGCGAATTCCTTCAAGAGACAATTTCTCGGCTTCCATAGTAATCCGAATCGGGTCTCGCATGAATTTGGTAGTTAATTGTAGAATT
>Ga0255210_1000449_pt1 | contig 15278 bp, 16 predicted proteins | sample Miss_Yuk_RepA_8d_FD_188422 | JGI IMG/M metagenome (GOLD analysis project Ga0255210, IMG submission 188422) | Freshwater microbial communities from Mississippi River, Louisiana, United States - Miss_Yuk_RepA_8d | ecosystem: Environmental > Aquatic > Freshwater > River | place: USA: Louisiana...
GGCGCTGTGCGGCATGGCCACCTCCATCGAGCAGATGGTGCTGTTCCGCCTGCTGCAGGGCTGCTGCGGGGCGGCCCTGGTGCCGCTGGCCCAGGCCACCATGCTGGACATCAGCCCGCGCGAGAAACACGGCAGGGCCATGGCGCTGTGGGGCATGGGCGTGATGATCGGCCCCATCCTGGGCCCGACCCTGGGTGGCTGGCTCACCGAATCCTGGAACTGGCGCTGGGTGTTCTACATCAACCTGCCCCTGGGCATCGCCGCCTTTCTGGGCATGGCCCTGTTCATGCCCGATTCCGAGCGCTCGACCCGGGCCTTCGACAAGTTCGGCTTCCTGCTGCTGGCGCTGATGATCGGCAGCGCCCAGATGCTGATGGACCGCGGCGAGCATGCCGGCTGGTTCGACTCGCGGGAGATCCTGCTCTACAGCGCCATCGTCGGCAGCTGTCTGTGGATGTACATCGTGCACACGCTGCGCACCGACAACCCCTTCCTGTCGCCGACGGTGTTCAAGGATCGCAATCTGCTCACCAGCCTGGTGTTCATTTTCTTCATCGGCATCATCCTGCTGGCCACCATGGCCCTGCTGCCGCCCTACATGCAGAACCTGATGGGCTATCCGGTACTGGACGTCGGCATCCTGATGGCGCCACGCGGCCTGGGCACCATGGTAGCGATGATGGTGGTGGGTCGCCTGGGCGGCAAGGGGGATGCGCGGGCGCTGATCCTGTTCGGCCTGCTGTGCACGGCCGTCTCGCTCAACGCCATGACGCAGTTCAGCACCTTCGTGCCGCAGTCCACGCTGATCTGGACAGGCGTGCTGCAGGGCTTCGGCCTGGGCTTCATCTTCGTGCCGCTGAGCACCGTGGCCTATGCCACGCTGGCGCCGCAGTACCGCGCCGAGGGTGCCAGCATCTTCAGTCTGTCGCGCAACATGGGCAGCAGCGTAGGCATTGCCCTGGTGATGGCGGCACTGAGCCGCAACATGAGCATCAACCACGCCTATCTGAGCGAGAACATCACCGCCGAGGCGCTGGGCCTGAGCCAGCGCACTACGCCGCAGGCACTGCTGGACAATGGCGCGGGCGCACTGCTGATGCTGGAGGCGGAAATCAGCCGACAGGCGGCGAGCATCGCCTATGTCAACGACTTCAAACTGATGTTCTGGGTGGTGGTGTGCACCGCCCCGCTGGTGCTGCTGCTGCGGCGGCAGGCGCCACCCGCAGCAGCCGGGGATCAACGCGGCAGATAGGTGGCGTGGCAGTTCTCGCAGGGCGGGTACAGCGCCTCGTTGCCGGCGTCGAACAGCGCCTGTTCGTCATGGTTCTGGATGGCCTGCACCGCCTGACGCGCCGCCGCCATCATCTGCTGGGTGTACTGCTGCCAGTCCGCGTTCTTCGCCTGCTCGCTGTAAGCGCCGTCCGGCCCGCCCTGGGCCACCACGGTGCCGGCCGCTATCACGGTCATGGCCGCCTGCTCCAGCTCCAGCCATTGCTCGTCACTGCGGATGTCGCTGGCCGCCCACAGCTTGTTGGTCACAGGCGCGATCACCGACAGCATGACCTCGCGGATGTTCAGGCCCGGATCGGGCTGGGTCCAGGCCGGCGCGGCCGTCAGCAGCACCAGCGCACTCATTCCACTCAACAATACGGCTCGCATGGGGGTTCTTCCTGTTCTTCTCTTGATGGGGGATTCTCGACGCTTCATTCAGGATTGCGGCGCCTTGCCGGCCGCTACCATCATCTCCACATAGCGCACGAAACTCGGGTCCTCGCCGCGCAGCAACTTGGGCAGCGCGTCGCGGAAATTGGGCTTGGCGCACCATTCCAGGATGTAGTCTTCCCAGGAATTCCAGCGCCGCGCCTGCTTGGGTGCCATGTCGTCCTCATACAGCAGCAGGTAGGCACGTTCGAACAGCGAGGTGAGCATGGCAAAGATGATGAGCTGGCGCTCCTGCTGCTCCTCGTTGAGCGCGGTGGACTCCACCGAGAACAGCCGCAGATCCGGGTTCTCCAGCGCCACCTTGAGGAAATCCTGGTAGTTGTCCGATAGCAGCTGGTAGACCTCTTCCTCTTCGTTCTCGCGCTCCTTGTGCTGCTCGAAGATGAACACGAAGATCGCCAGCGGCAGACCGATCACGGTGACCACGTAACTCATCATTTCCCAGGTTTCAATCGTCATGGGAGCCTCGCTTGCCGTCGAGCGCTGCACGCAGGCCGGCGAAGGGATTGTGCGTGGCCGCTGCCCTGGTCGTGCTGCCGGAGCTGCCCCCATAGCGCACGAAGTTCTCGAACTTGCTGTGTTCCTCGTCATGACAGTACAGACACAGCAGCTCCCAGTTGCTGCCGTCGGTCGGATTGTCATCGTGATTGTGATTCACATGATGCACCGTCAATTCGCTCAGATTGGCGCGCGTGAACTCGCGGGCACAGCGCCCGCAGATCCAAGGGTAGAGCTTCAGGGCCTGCTCGCGATAGCCCTTCTCGCGTTTTTCCATGTACTCGCGCTGGGCCTGCAGCACGCGCTCGGTCTTGTGGCGGCTGTCGCTGGTCTGGGTCATGTGGCCCCTCTTGTGCCGCGCACGAGGGTCAGCATGTCGTCCGCGGCATCGTGCAGATGGATGCCGCCACTGCCCTGCTGATTGGCACGGTACCTGGTCGCATCGGCACGACAGCACAATTCTTCTGCACCGATGACCCGCACAAGCGCCCACTGCCGCGCAGGGGCCTGCCCCCGGCCCACCCGGGCGATGCAGGACGCCAGCAAGGTGCCATCGATCATGTTGACCAGAAACCGGGTCTGCACAGCGGTCAAGGAGGAAATCCTCTGCAGGGCCGGTGTGACACCCAGGAACCTACAGGCTCCCTGGCACCGGCGTGATGCCGGCGATGATAAGCGATTGCCGGCAATCTGCCAGCTGCCGGTTCAGATCTCATGCAACACCACGGCATGGCGTCCGGCCTGCCTCGCCCGGTAAAGCGCCGCATCAGCCTGTCGGTATAGCGCTTCCTGGCTCAGCCGCTCGACCAGGCACACGCGCACACCGATAGGAAATGTCGGCGAGAATGGCAGGCGTTGCGCTGACTGCGCCCCCGGGGCTGCTACTGACGTTCCTGCACAACCTGCAGACCGTGCGGTTGCGTCAGGGTGTCGTGCCGTGCCAGTTCCGGCCTGGCCGAACCTCCCAGATATTCTCGAGACTAAGAGGGAATTGACGCCCGGCCCGGCGCAGGGACGCGGAAGTTATGCCACGCGCTGACGATAGGCGGCAGATCCTCAATGGAATCCAGAACAGTGGTGCGCAAACTGCAGCGACTCAGCCCGATCACGCTCAGATCACCCTCGACTTGGCCGCCGTGGTGATCACGGCTACTCACTCGTGCGCCGATGATTGCCCTGCTCAATTCCCTTGCTGGAAATCGCATGATTGTCTGCCTTGCTGTTGGCAGCCATGCCGCTTGAGGTGGGCAGACGCCAGATCGTGGCGCAGGCAAAAACCTTGGTCTGGCACCCAGGTTGGCGGTATCGCGAAGGAATCCACGGAAAGTCAACGCTGGCTCAAGGGGAGGACAATGACTGCAGAGCAAGCAAGGTCTCTGTGCCGTGTTGCATGGCAATTCAAGTGGAGAGCAATCTGGTGCCCGGAACCGGAATCGAACCGGTACGATCTTGCGATCGAGGGATTTTAAGTCCCTTGCGTCTACCAATTTCGCCACCCGGGCAGATAGCAGGGGCTGAGAGAAACACGCGGGGCAGGATTGTAATGCAACGGCCAGGGGATTCCTACGAACCTGGCCACCAACATGAACCGAACTCGCAGGTCATTGCGGCTCACATCATTGTGATCTTATCGGTCAAGATTGCGAAGAGAAGTCGTGGAGGCTGGGGTCGGAATCGAACCGGCGTACGCGGAGTTGCAGTCCGCTGCATGACCACTCTGCCACCCAGCCCAAGGTCAACTCTTGTGTTGCGCAGCCAGATTTCAGCTGTATTGGCCGACAAGACTCAGTGGGCCGGAAGAGAGACGAAAGATCCGAAACTGGAGCGGGAAACGAGACTCGAACTCGCGACCCCGACCTTGGCAAGGTCGTGCTCTACCAACTGAGCTATTCCCGCAAATGTTTCAGTCTTACCCGGTTGCGAATGCTTGGCTACAACCGTTTCTTTCAGCATTTTGCGGTGAAATCGCTCGCGATTGCTGCGCCTCACCTCTGAAAGAGGCGCTCATTGTAATCAGATGAAAATCTATGTCAAGCGCCTGAAACGTCTATTTCTTCTGCCTTTTTCAGGCCCGCAAGGTGGGCAATGCAGCACGCAAATACAGGATCATCGACCACAAACTGAAGACCGCAGACGCATACACCAGCACGATGCCGAGCTGTGTGAAAATCACCGGCGTCTGCGCGTCGACCCCGATGAGAATGGTGATGCCGATCATCTGCACCGTGGTCTTGACCTTGCCTATATAGCCGACCTTGACCAGGTCGCGCTGATTGCAATTCGCCATCCATTCACGCAGTGCCGAAACAAAGACTTCACGCGCGATGATGATGGCCACTGGCAGAACGAACCAGATCGCCGGGTAATTCGCGACGAGCAGCACCAAGGCAGCCACCACCAACAGCTTGTCGGCTACCGGGTCAAGAAAGGCGCCGAAGGTCGAGGTCTGCTTGAGCCGCCGGGCCAGATAGCCATCCAGCCAGTCCGTCAGGCTCGCAATCGCGAACAATCCCCCGGCCAGCAGATTGCTGTGGGGCAGCCCCGAATAATGCAGCACGATCACGAAGGGAATCATCATGACGCGCGAGACGGTAACGAGATTGGCAATATTCATGGCATGGGCTCTTGCGAAAACGCCGCGGGAAAGCCGGGCGATTCGAGGATCGTGGTCGGCATTCTACTCATTATGCAGCCAGGCATAAATCTCCGCGGCGAGCTTGCTGCTGATGCCCGTCACCTCGGCCAGTTGCTCCTCTGAAGCGCGCGCCACCTCCTGCTGGCCGCCGAAATGCTTGAGCAATTCGCGTCGACGCTTGGGGCCCAGGCCCGGGATCTGCTCAAGCACGGATTGATTGCGTGTGCGCGCCCGGCGCTGTCTATGTCCGGTGACGGCAAAGCGGTGAGCCTCGTCGCGGATCTGTTGCAACAGGTGCAGTGCGGCGGATTCGGGCGGCAGCACGATCTCGTGAAATTGCTCGCCCTGAGAGAGAAACAGTGTCTCCTGCCCGGCGCGTCGGCTAATGCCCTTGGCGATGCCAATCAGCTGGACACTGTGGAGCTGGCATTCGTCGAGCACACGCCGCGCCTGCGCCAGTTGCCCCTTGCCGCCATCGATCAGCAGGATGTCGGGCACCTTGCCGCCGTCCGGGGCCTGCTCTGCGTCGCGGACCACTCGCGTGTAACGCCGGGTCAGGGCCTGCTCCATGGCGCCGTAATCGTCTCCCCCCGTAATGCCCTCGATGTTGAAACGGCGATAGTCCGTCTTCAGCGGACCGTTGCCATCGAATACCACGCAGGAAGCCACGGGACTCTCCCCCCCCGTGTGACTGACGTCGAAGCATTCAATGCGCTGCGGCACGGCATCAAGATCCAAGGCCACGCGCAACTGATCGAAGCGCTGCTGCACGTTCTGCCTGTTGCTGACGAAACTCTGCAGACTCTGCTGCGCATTGGTCTCGGCCATTGCGAGCCACCTGGCACGGTGCCCTCTTACACTGGCACTGATCTTCACCGCCCTGCCGGCACAGAAACTCAGAGCCTCGGCCAGCGGGCCGGGTTCGGGAATGGCCGGCGCAATGATCAGCTCGCGGGGAATCGCCGCCGCGTTGTCTTCCTTCACGTAGTACTGCGCGATAAACGCGGCCAGCAGGGACCCTTCGTCTTCGGCCAGGCGATCGCGCGGAAAAAAACTCTTGCTGCCTATCAAGCGGCCGCCGCGGATCACCACGAGATGCACGCTGGCGAAAGCGCCCTGCAGGGACGCAGCGAGCACGTCGGCATCGCCGCTCTGATCGTCCACATACTGCTGCTCGTGTATGCGACGCAGATCGATGATCTGATCGCGGATCGCGGCCGCGCGCTCAAACTGCAGCTGCGCCGACTCCGCCTCCATGCGCTGGGTCAGTTCGCGGATCAGCTGGTCACTGCGGCCGTTGAGAAAAAGCTCGGAAAAATGCACATCTCGCGCGTAGTCCTCAGCTGAGATCAGCCCCACACAGGGAGCCGTGCAGCGTCCGATCTGATGCTGCAGGCAGGCTCGCGTACGATTGCGAAAATAGCTGTCCTCGCACTGACGCAGACGAAACACCTTCTGCAGAATGGCCAGACTCTCGCGCACGGAACTCGCACTGGGATACGGCCCGAAATAACGCGCGTCCTGGCGCTTTGCACCGCGATGGAAGGCCAGCCGCGGGTAAGTGTCGCGACTGGTCAGTAGGATGTAGGGGTAGGACTTGTCGTCGCGCAACTCGATGTTGTACGGCGGTCGATGCTGTTTGATGAGAGTCTGTTCCAGCAGCAACGCTTCGGTCTCATTACGCGTGATGGTGACCTCGATGTTGCAGATGCGTGCCACCAGGGCCATGGTCTTGGCATCGAGCCCCGACGCACGGAAATAATTACTGACCCGCCTGCGCAGATTGCGCGCCTTGCCCACGTAAAGAATGCCGCCTGACGCGTCCAGCATGCGATAGACGCCCGGGCGCGTGGTCAGGCTGGCGATGGTGGCCTTGGCATCGAAGGGGGCACTAGCGGGAGGCACTGTAACCGTGGACATTGGTAAGTCCGTGCTTGACTGCGAGTTTGGTCAGCTCCACGTCACTGCGCAGCTGCAGATTCGAGAAAATACGGTAGTCATATCTGTCCCCCGTCTTGTGACTGGTGCCCCGAGGCAGCGCGACAATCTCGACCTGCAGGGCACCAGGCACCAGGGGACCTTCTCCATCACGACGAACACTCTCGCCCAGCGCACCCGTGGCTCTGCGTCGCTAAGCGTGACAAGAACATGGCGCAGCAGCTGGTGGGGGTCGAAGCAGGAGGCGGAAATGGTTGTCACTGCCCCGGAGGTTCTTCATCGAACGTCTTGGTCGATTTTTAACACAGCCGTGCTGACAAGTACATCAGCAGGTCGTCTGCAGATCAGCAAACACGGGCATCTGCATCCTGCCATGCCGGCACCCACTGCACTTCGGGCTCGAGGATGATGCCGAACCGTTGCTGCACATCCGCCATGATGGCCTGCGCCAGATCGACGACTTCCTGCGCCTGCGCGCCGCCGTGATTCACGAGCACCAGAGCCTGTTTCTCGTAGACGCCGGCCTGCCCAAGGCGACGTCCCTTCCAGCCCGCATGCTCGATCAACCAGGCCGCCGGCACCTTGATCAGGGACTCGGCACCCGCCACAGCATGCCCCGGCATGTCACCAAAACGCTGCTGCAGCGCGCGGTACAGCGCCGCGGGAATGACGGGATTCTTGAAGAAACTGCCAGCATTGCCCAGCTCGGCCGGATCGGGCAGCCGGCTGCGGCGGATGCGGCATACGGCGTCGAACACGGCCTGTGGTGTCACCGGATCCTGGCCTGCGAACGCCTGGGCCAGCGCGCTGTAGATCAGGTTCACCGTGGCGCTGCGCTGCAGGCGGAACACCACCTGCAGGATGATTCTGCTGTCTCGGTATTGCCGCTTGAAGACACTGTCACGATAGCCAAAGCCACAGTCGGCAGCTGCTATCGACTCGACAGACGCCGTCTCCCGATTCCACACCTGCACAGACTCGATGCGCTCGCCCGCCTCCACGCCATAGGCGCCGATGTTCTGGATCGGCGCAGCGCCCACGCTGCCGGGAATCAGGGCCAGGTTCTCCAGCCCATGCCAGCCGCGCGCCAGACAGGTACTGACAAAGTCATGCCAGTTCTCCCCGCAGGCCACCTGCACGCGCACCGTGTCGCCGTCGTCCGCCAGCAGCTGCACGCCACGCAGCTGCATGTGCAGCACGAGCCCGGGGACATCCTCGCGCAGCAGCACGTTGCTGCCGCCCCCCAGCACAAGCACGGGCAGTGTCTGTGCGCGCGCAAACTGCAGCGCCTGCTCGAGCGTGGCAAGGGAGTCCACAGCGCAGAACCAGCGCGCCTGCGATGGCAGACCAAAGGTGTTGAAGGCTTGCAGATCGACGTGCTGCTGCATCCCCTACTCCCGCAACTGCTGGCGCAGATGCCGCAGCAGGCCGTCGGCAGCGGTCTCGACCAGGTCGAGCACACGCTGGAACTCCTGTGCCTCGCCGTAGTAAGGATCGGGCACACTGCGCTCGCCCAGTTCGGCGAAGTCCATGAACAGGCGCAGCTTGTGGCGGTGCTCTGGCGGCGCCAGGCGCTGCAGATCGCGCAGATTGTTCTCGTCCATCGCCAGCAGCAGATCGAACACGTGAAAGTCCTGCGGCTGCACTTGTCGCGCGCGCAGGGCTGTCATGTCATAACCGCGCTGCGCTGCCGCGGCGCAGGAGCGCGCATCCGGTGGATGGCCGATGTGCCAGTCGCCGGTACCGGCCGAATCCACCAGCACCTGCGCCTGCAGGCCGGCTTCTGCAACACGCTGCGCGAAGACAATGTGAGCAGTCGGCGAACGGCAGATATTGCCCAGGCAGACCATCAGCACATGCACCGGCGCTGTCATGCCGACGCTCGCAGGAAGGCACGCACAGCCTCGAGATCCTCGGGCGTATCGACGCCGGCGGGGATACGCTGGGCCGCCTTGTCCATGTGGATGCGCACGCCGTGACTCATGGCGCGCAATTGCTCCAGCCGCTCGGCAATCTCGAGTGGCGCCTGCGGCCAGCCGATGAAGTGATTGAGCGTAGCGACACGATAGGCGTAGATGCCGATGTGTCGTTTCGCAGGCAAGGCAGGCGCGGCGAGCGCAGGATTGCGCCAGGGAATCGGCGAGCGACTGAAATACAGCGCATAGCCCTGCAAGTCCGTCACCACTTTCACGGCATTGGGGTTCTGGAACTCTGCGTCATGTTCGATTTCCTCATAGAGAGAGGCAATGCCAGCCGCGGAATGCTGTTGCAGATTGTACGCCACCTGGTTGATGGCGCCGGGCGGTATCAGCGGCTCGTCGCCCTGCACGTTGACCACAATGGCATCCTGTGCGAGACCGAGCCGGCTCGCCACTTCCTGAATGCGATCGGTGCCTGACTGATGCGTGGCACTGGTCATGCAGACATTGGCAGTAAAACGCAAAGCGACCTCGCGGATACGCTCGTCATCGGTAGCGACCCACACGGCCTGCGCCGCGCTTTGCAGCGCGCGTTCGTAGACATGCTGCAGCATCGGCTTGCCGGCGATGTCCAGCAGCGGCTTGCCCGGCAGTCGAGTGGCCGCGAAGCGCGCGGGAATCACGACGATGAAGCTCATCAGCGCTGCTCCCGCTCTTCCAGCGTCAAGGCGCGCGCCTCGTTATCCAGCATCACGGGAATGCCGTCACGCACGGGGAACGCCAGCGCATCGGCGTAGCACAGCAGCTCCGCCGCCTGACGATCGAATTTCAGCGGGCCCTTGCACAGCGGGCAGGCCAGGATGGCCAGCAGTTTCTGATCCATTGCAGACTCCTCATTCAATTCTGTGTTGTGCCGATGGCAGCGTGCGCCTGCACCAATTCCCGCACTGTCGTCACCAGTGCGTTGGCAAATTCCGGCGCCAGCAGTGCCTCCACCTCGAGATACCAGCAGTGAGGCCCCGCAAAGGCCTCGCACTTGACGGCGTCCTTGCTGGTCATCAAAACCGTGGCCGCCTGCATGAAAGGCAGATCGTCCGCGCTGAAACGATGATGATCGGCAAAGGCGTGACAGTACGGTAGCAGGCCAAGCGCGTGCAGCGTGGCAAAGAAACGTCCGGGATTGCCGATTCCGGCCACAGCATGCAGCGCCCTGCCCTGCTCCAGCGGCAACTGCGCCAGTGCCACGCGCTCGCCGCTGCGCACATTCACCCAGGCGCAAGGCTGCAAGCGCATGGTCGTGACCGGGGGCTGTCGGTCGTTCAGACCGGCCCGCGTTCGCAGCCGCGACAGCGCATCTTCCGGCCCGCCATTGATGACCAGCCAGTCAAGGTCGCGCAGTCGCGAAGATGGCTCGCGAGTGGTCCTGCCGGCAGGCAATGGCCATTGCCCAGCAGCCGTTCGCCGTCGATCACCACCAGTTCGAGTGCCCGCGGCATGGCGTGATGCTGCAGGCCGTCGTCACTCAGAATGACATCGCAGGCATGTTCGGCGGCCAGCGACTGAACGGCGCGCAGGCGCCTGGCATCCACCCGCACCGGACAGAGCGTCTGCCTCTGGATCAGCACTGGCTCATCGCCCACCTCCTGCGCCAGCGATTGAACCGTGACGAAGGCCGGACGGCCGTTGCCGCCATAGCCACGACTGACCACCCCAGGCCGCAGGCCGTGCGCCTGCAGCAGACGGACCAGAGCGATCAACAGGGGCGTCTTGCCCGTGCCGCCCAGCGTAATATTGCCAATCACGATCACTGGCGGCAGGCGCTCGCCATCACCACGCCGGGGTTCCAGTACACGACGCCGCACGGCACCCAGCGCGGCCACCAGCAGAGACACAGGCCACAGCGGCCACAACCAGGGACGCATGCGTCCGGATGGGTCATACCAGGCATCGACGAGGCGCATCACTCGCCTGCTGGAAGATCGGAGAACTGGATGCGGTGCAGCGCAGCATACTTGCCATTGGCCGCGATCAGTTCCTGATGCGTGCCGCTCTCAACGACGCGGCCCTTGTCCATGACCACGATCAGATCGGCGTTCTCGATGGTGGAAAGTCGGTGGGCAATGACGAAAGTGGTGCGCCCCTTCATGAGCGTGCTGAGCGCCTGCTGGATGTGCTGTTCGGACTCCGAATCCAGCGCCGAGGTCGCCTCGTCCAGAATCAGGATCGGAGCATCCTTGAGGAAGGCCCGCGCAATCGCGACACGCTGGCGCTGCCCCCCGGAGAGCATCAGCCCGGCATCGCCCACGATGCTGTGAATGCCGTTCTCCAGTTTGTCGATGAACTCCATGGCGTGAGCGCTGCGGGCCACCTCGATGATCTGCTCGTCGCTGATGCTGCCTTCGTCGCCGTAAGCAATATTCTGTGCGATGGTGCCCTCGAACAGCACGACATCCTGACTCACGACGGCGATCTGCTGACGCAGGTTGTCCAGCGTGTAATCACGCGACGGCACACCGTCAATCAGAATGCTGCCCGACTCCACGTCATAGAAACGAGGCAAAAGGTTCACCAACGTGGTCTTGCCGCTGCCCGACTTGCCCACCAATGCCACGCTTTGCCCGGGTTTCACGCGAAGCGAGACATTGGCCAGCACCGGCTCTTCCACTTCACTGCCCTCGCCGGGGTCCTGCTCTGTCGGCCGCTCGCTGCCCTTGTACTGGAAACTGACATCATGGAATTCGACTTCGCCATTCACGCGCGCCACCGCGTGTTTGCCGGTGTCTCTTTCGCCGGTTTCATCCAGCAGGGCGAAGATACTCTCCGCCGCGGAAATGCCGCGCTGCACCACGGAATTGACTTGAGAGAGCTGGCGAATGGGTTTGGCCAGCAGACCGGCTACGGTCAGGAAGGCGACAAAATCACCGGCAGTGGCCTCGCCGAGATAGGCGGGAGACATGGCGAACCAGATCAGCACGGCCATGGCGATGCCGACCAGCAGCTGGATCACCGGAATGGCGATGGACTGGGTGCCCACCATCTTCATGTTCTGCCGGCGATTGCGTTCGCTCGCCCTTTCGAACCGGCTCATGACGAAACGACGGCCGTTGAAGCTGCGCACGACCTTCTGGCCCTTGATGGACTCGTTGGTGATCTGAGTGACATCGCCCATGGAATTCTGCATCTGCCGGCTGTACTTGCGAAACTTGCTGGAGGCCGTGCCCACCACGATGGCCACACAGGGCGCCACCAGCAGAAACACCAGGCTGAGGCGCCAGTTGCTCCAGAACAGCGAGATCAGCAGTCCCACCACGGTGAGGCCTTCCCGAAAGATCACGGTCACGGCATTGGTGGCAGCACCGCTGATCTGCTGCACGTCATAGGTGACCTTGGACACCAGGCGCCCGGCGGTGCTGTTGTCGTAATAGCGCATGGGCAGCACGAGCAGCCTGTCCATGATCTCGCAACGCAATTTGTGGATGATGCTGTTGGAGATGTACTCCAGGGTGTAGCCCCCCATGAAGCCGCCAATGCCGCGCACCAGCACGATGAGCACGCACAGGATGGGGCTGAGGATGCGGGCATCGGTGTTCTGCGCGGCTACCTGATCGACCGTCCAGCCCAGCCATTCGGCCGTCGCCACACCAGTGATGGAGAAGATGATGTAGCCGATGACACTGATCGCGAACAGGCCGCGATGCGGCTTTACGTAGGCCAGCAGGCGCTTGTAGACGTGCCAGCCCTTGGCAGGAGTGTCATTCACAGGGACCGTCATGGCGTTATGTCAGTTCTCGTCGGTGGGTTTGCGGGTCGCGATGCTGAGCCGGCTGAAGCCCGACTGGCCGATCGCATCCATGGCCGTAACCACGGACTGATGCGTGGCGTCGGCATCGGCAATAAGGACAAGCGCCACGGATCGGTCACCGCGCGACACCTCTTTCATTCCCTGCATCAGCGTGCTCAGGTCGGCGTTGACCAGGGTGCGCCCGTCGATGGCATAGGCGCCGCTCTGACTCACCGAGATCTCGATGACCTGTTCCACGTCTGGCGCCGCTTCGCCGTCCGCTTCCGGCAGATTGATCACCAGGCGCGTTTCCCGGGTGAAGGTCGTGGAGACCATGAAGAAGATCAGCAACAGAAAGACGACATCGATCAGAGGCGTCAGATTGATCGAGAGTTCCTCCCGGATTCGGCGCTGGAATTTCACGGATTGCCGATCTCCTTGAGATCCACTCGGCGATCGCTGTGCAGCGCGTCTACCAGTTTGATGGATTCCTGTTCCAGGTTCATCACCAGGGTATCAACCCGGCGCATGAACATGCGGTGGAACATGAAGGTCGGAATGGCCACGCAGAGACCCGCCGCCGTGGTGATCAGGGCCTGGGAGATACCTCCGGCCAGGGCGTTGGCATTGCCGGTGCCCTGCACCATGATCTGGGTGAACACATCGATCATGCCGATGACCGTACCCAGCAGACCGAGCAATGGCGTGATCGCCGCAATGGTGCCCAGGGTGCTCAGATAGCGCTCGAGATCGTGAATCACCTGACTGGCGGCCTGTTCGATGCTGGCGGTCATGGCAGCACGGCCGTACTTCGAGGTCAGCAAGCCTGCGGCCAGGATCTGACCGAGGGGCGAGGCCAGGCGCAGTTCCCGCAGATGAGCGTTGTCGAGTTCGTTGTTCTTGATCCAGGTCCAGACCTGGCCGAGGGTGTAGCGAGGGGCGATGCGGGCGGCGCTCAGTGTCCAGAAGCGCTCGATGATGATGGCAATGGCGACAATGGAGCACAGGATGATCGGCAGCATCAGCCAGCCACCGGCTTTGACGATTTCTACCACTGGAAACCTCCGGGCGTGATGACTCGTACTTTACCACAGTCATCCAAGGCCCTGTGAGTGCGGCTTGAACAGCCCTGCAGCCCCTGTATCACGAGGCCTGCGGCGCTGCGGGCAGCTCTCCGTGCAGCTCCCGGGACGCCCTTGAAACCGGGGCCTGCCACCAGCGTCGGCGGCTATCGCGCCAGGCATGCGGCAGGCTATCGCAGTCCTGTTGCGCTCCCAGGCACAGTCTCAGGGCGCCTCGCAGGGCCGTGTTCCATACGCTGATGCCACGCGCGTGATAGCGCGCTGCCACAACCGCTGCCGGGTGACGAAACTGGTTGCGATAACCCGCCGAATAAAGAGCGCAGCAAGGATCGACGGCTGCGAGAAAACCCGCGCTGGATGACGTCTGACTGCCATGATGCGGCACCAGCAGCCAGTCGCTGCGCAGGGCCTCGGCATCCGCGCCAATCAGCGCTGCCTCGGCCCGGCGCTCGATGTCGGCGGTCAGCAGCAGGGAGCGCCCAGCGGTCGCGATCCGCAGGACGCAGGAACTGTCATTACCGGCGGCATTCTCACCGACGGGCGGCCAGAGCACGGCAAAATGCACGCCATCCCATTGCCACGACTGACCACGTTCGCACAGCGCAGCCGGCACCCGGGCCGCGGAGAGCGCAGCGCCCTCGGCCTCGCTGGGCATCTCGCCCGTCAACAGGCCCGCAATGTCGATACCCTCCAGCAAGGAAACCAGACCACCGGCATGGTCATTGTCCCCATGACTGATGACGACCCGATCCAGGCGACGCACTCCCTCATGGCGTAGAAACGGCAGCACGATGCCGGCCCCGGCGTCGAAGCGTTCGCTGAAGCGCGGACCGGCATCGTAAAGCAAGGTGTGCCGGGCCGTACGCACCACCACCGCAAGCCCCTGCCCCACATCCAGAACGCTCACCTGAGCCTGTCCAAAGGGCATCTGCGACACGCCAGGCAGGAGCATGGGCAACAGCATCACGGCACCCAGCCAGCGCCGGGGCCAGCCACGCGGCATCAGCAGCAGCACGCTGCCCGCCAGTGCCAGTGCGCTGCCCAGCACAGTGACTCCAGAGATCTGCCACAAGGGCGGCACGGGCAGCTCGATCACCGCCAGCAACCCCGCTTCCAGCAGCATCAGCAACGCATCTGCCTGCTGTAGCAACCACGTGCCGCCGGCCGGCCAGAGCAGCAAGAGTGCAGCACCAAGAAGACACAGCGGCACCACCAGCAGGCTGACCAGGGGGATGGCAAGCACATTGGCCAACGGCGCAAGCAGGGAGAATTGCTGCATCCAGAGTCCCAGTGGCAGCAGCATGCCGATGAAGATGACCCATTGCGGCTGCCCCCAGCGCAGCCATAGCCCCAGCCAATCGATACGGCCTCTGCGGCGGCCTGCCGCTGCGGAAGCGAGCGCCGCTCGGCGCAGCCGACGCCTGCTGCCAAAGGCAAGCAGCAAGGTGCCCACCGCGCCGAAGGACAACCAGAAACCGGCACCGGTGACACTCAGAGGATTCACCAGCAACACCAGCAGCAGCGCCAGAAAGTAACTGAAGGAGTGGGGCAGGCGCCGGGATGCCAGTTGTGCCCCAGCGAACACCAGCACCATCAGGCAGGCACGCTGGGTCGGCACCGAGAGTCCGGCCAGCAGGCTGTAGCTCAGCGCTCCGACGATGGCCGCCAGATTGCCCCACTGCTGAGCGGGAAGCCGCAGCAAG
>Ga0255210_1000456_pt1 | contig 15069 bp, 12 predicted proteins | sample Miss_Yuk_RepA_8d_FD_188422 | JGI IMG/M metagenome (GOLD analysis project Ga0255210, IMG submission 188422) | Freshwater microbial communities from Mississippi River, Louisiana, United States - Miss_Yuk_RepA_8d | ecosystem: Environmental > Aquatic > Freshwater > River | place: USA: Louisiana...
CAGCTGCAGCCATTGGAAAGTCCGAGTTAGCGGCCCGCATTTTTAGCCCCCATGTTCTTGCATACTCCGAATCCGAGTGGCCCGTGGTGGATTTGCCATCCGGCGCACTGATGCGTCCCGATCGCGTGGTCCGGATCCAGGAGTCACCAGAGGAGTGGTGGATCGTTGATTTCAAGTGGAATGTTCTACCCTCAGAGCACGCGGATTACGTCCGCCAGCTCGCGTTGTATCGCGATCAATTCGCCAGGATTCGGCCTCAGGCCAGGGTCACTGCCAAGATTCTCACGGCCAAGGCGCAGCTGTGGGATCTGCAGGGGGACCGCTTGGTACACTTGGCCTAAGGCGGGCCGCCCCGCATTGGGAGTCGGCATACCTGGTCAGGTCGGGAACGAAGCAGCCAAGGCTGAATTTCTCAAGTGCCGGGGGTCCGGCTCGCCCCCCTTTGACGCACACTGACGAATGACTAACGCCCTGTTTTCCTCTGAAGAGTTGCCGCGGCCTGCGGCTGCAGGGCTGCAATCGCCATCGGCAGTGCTGGCCCGTAAGTGGCGGCCGAAATCGTTTTCGCAGGTGGTGGGCCAGGACCATGTGGTCAAAGCCCTTGCCCATGCGCTCAATGCCCAGCGACTGCATCATGCCTATTTGCTTACGGGCACGCGCGGGACTGGCAAGACCACGTTAGCCCGGATTATTGCCAAGGCTCTGAATTGCGAATCGGGCGTGAGCGCGAATCCCTGTGGTGTCTGCAGCGCCTGCAGCCAGATCGATGGCGGCCGTTTTGTGGATTACATCGAAATTGATGCGGCCTCCAATCGCGGGGTGGGTGAGATTCAGCAATTACTCGAGCAGGCCCAGTTCGCCCCGACCACCGGCCGCTTCAAGGTCTACGTGATCGATGAAGTCCACATGCTGTCGAATCACGCCTTTAACGCGATGTTAAAGACGCTGGAGGAGCCGCCACCGGATGTAAAGTTTTTGCTGGCAACGACTGATCCGCAAAAGATTCCTGTCACCGTGCTCTCGCGCTGCCTGCAGTTCAATCTCAAAAATGTACCGCCTGAGCTTTTGCAGCAGCATCTGGCCTGGGTCTTGCATGAAGAAAAAATCAGCGCTGAGCCCCAGGCCCTGACCTGGCTTTCTGTGGCGGCCCAGGGCAGCGTGCGTGACGGGCTTTCGCTGACGGATCAGGCAATTGCCTATGGGGGCGGACAAATCACGGAGCCTGCTGTCCGGGCCATGCTCGGATTGGTCCAGCGCGAGCTGTTGGGCCGCTTCATGCATGACATCGCCCGCAATGATCCGCAGGCTGCATTTGTAACTCTTGAAGAGTTACAGACCTCAGGCGCATCGGCGGATGCCTTGCTTGCCGACATGGCCCGGTGTTTTCATCAGGCCAGCGCCCTTGCGACCTTAAAGATTGAATCTCGCGATGATCCCAGTGGAGCGATCGAGGCGCTCGCGCAGCATCAGTCTCCTGAGACGCTGCAGTTGAATTATCAGATCGTGACACTCGGCAGAAGAGATCTGCCGCTTGCGCCCGATGAACGCACCGGATTGGAGATGACACTGCTGCGGCTGTTTGCATTTCAGCCCGCCACGATGGCAGTTGCGAGCGCATCCCCTCGGACGGTGGCGGCACCCACGAAAAGTCGGGCAGTGCCCGCACCCGCACCGGCGGCACTGCCAGCAGCGTCACTGACTGCACAGCAGTGGCCTGCGGTCTCACGTTCGCTTGCAGTCTCGGGCCTGGCGCGGCAATTTGTTCAGCAGGCGAAACTCATTGCATTCGAGGATCTCGGCCGCAGCGTGCGGCTGCAGTTTCGGGTGGCGATTCCTGCGCTCACTGAGTCTTCGGCGGTCAGCAAAGCCCAGGAGGCGCTGGCAGCGCATTTCGGCAAGCCTTGCAAAATTGATGTTGAACTCGGCGAGGCCGAGACACTGACCGCAGCGGCCGAGGATGCGGACGCGGCCGCCCAGGCCCAGGCACGTGCCGAGGCCCAGATTCATGCCGACCCGATGGTGCAATCGATCCTGAGTGATTTTGGCGGCAAGATCGTGCCGGGTTCCATTCGTTCAACCAGAAAAGGAAGTCCAGGATGATGAAAGGTCAGATTGCGGGACTGATGCGTCAGGCGCAGCAGATGCAGGAAAAAATGAAGCAGGTCCAGGACAGCTTGGGACAGGAGATGGTGGAAGGCCAATCGGGTGCGGGCTTAGTGAAAATCACCATGAACTGCAAGCACGAGGTCAAGGCCGTGCAGATTGATCCGAGTCTGATGTCTGCGGATGCGGATGATCGAGAGACCCTCCAGGACCTGCTGGCCGAGGCGATAAACGATGCCTCGTCCAAAGCGGAAGCCGTCTCACAGCAGCGACTGTCTGCCGTAACAGCGGGCCTGCCGCTTCCACCCGGCATGAAGCTTTTCTAATCAGCACTGCATGTGAGTGCCCTGCCTGCCAATCCACATGCGCTGGAGTCGCTTGCCGAGGCCCTTCGACGGCTTCCCGGAGTGGGTCCTAAAACGGCGCAGCGTATGGCCCTGCATCTCTTGCAGCATGATCGCGTGGGGGCAGAGTTATTGGGCCAGTCGCTTCTGAATGCGGTGCGTGCGATTCGCCACTGCCGCGAGTGCAACACCTTCACTGAAGAAGAGGTCTGCAGCATCTGCACCCATGCCGGCCGCGATCGCAGCCAGCTCTGTGTCGTGGAGTCGCCTTCGGATTTATTAGCGGTCGAGCAAAGCCACGCCTGGCGGGGTTTGTATTTCGTGCTGATGGGCAGAATCTCGCCACTCGAAGGCGTAGGCCCCAGAGAAATTCATATGGATCGGCTGCTGGCGCGAATTTCTGCAGACGAGGTAAAAGAAGTGGTGATTGCCACCAACTTCACCCCGGAGGGTGAGGCGACGGCCCATGCCATTGAGAGCATGCTCAAAGCCAAGGGCCTGGCCGATCAAAAGAAAGTCTCGCGCTTGGCGCGCGGCGTGCCGGTTGGTGGAGAGCTGGAATACATTGACCTGGGCACGATTGCCCAGGCGGTTCGAGAGCGGAGAAAGTTATGAGCATTGCACTGTGGTGTCTGATGATTGCGGGCATTTTGCCGATCGTGTGTGCAGGGATTTCAAAGGGAGGCGCATCGGACTATGACAACCGCGCGCCCCGCGAATGGCTGGCCCGACAAGAGGGCTATCGCCGTCGCGCCAATGCTGCGCAGGCCAACAGCTGGGAGGCCTTCACCTGGTTTGGCATTGCCATGGCCATCGCTCTGGTGACCAAGGCTGATCCGAATAAGTTGGATTTTCTCGCAATGTTTTTTATTACCAGCCGAATTTTGTATATCGGTTTTTATGTCATGGATAAGTCCTCGCTCAGAACCCTGGCTTGGCTTGCGGGCTTTATCACGACCTTGACCGTCTTCGCCTCAGGGACAACGTAGCGCGGCGGCCAAGCCGCTTTGCCAGTGAATTTCGGCCGAGTCGGGATCGGCCGTATAATTCACAAAATTCCGGGGGTACAACTCTTGTTTCGCCAGTCTTCCAACGTGGCGCCGGCCCTTCTTGCGCTCGCCGACGGCACGCTGTTCCAAGGCCAATCTATTGGTGCCGCAGGCCTTTCGGCCGGTGAGGTGGTTTTCAATACCTCCATGACCGGCTATCAGGAAATTCTTACTGATCCGAGTTACAGCCGTCAGATTGTCACGCTGACGTATCCCCATATCGGCAATGTCGGCACCAACGCCGAGGACGACGAATCAGACCGACTGCATGTGGCGGGCCTGGTGATTCGTGATCTGCCTTTGCTGGTATCCAATTTTCGCTCGCAGGCCTCGCTCTCGGAGACCCTTCAGAGATCGGGTGTGGTGGGCATTGCCGGCATCGATACCCGACGCTTGACCCGAGTCTTAAGAGAAAAAGGCGCCCAGAATGGCGCACTGCTCGCTGCAGCACCAGGCGAGACGCTTGATGCCGGCCGCGCGATTGCGGCCGCCCGCGAATTTCCTGGGCTAGTGGGCATGGATTTGGCAAAGGTTGTTTCCACCGCGCAATCTTATGCGTGGACCGAGGGCAGCTGGTCGTTGGGCGCTGGCCATGCGTTGATGGGCCCAGCCCGCTTTCATGTGGTCGCGCTCGATTTTGGTGTGAAGCGCAATATTTTGCGCATGCTGGCCGATCGGGGCTGCCGCGTCACAGTGATGCCGGCCCAGACCCGTTTTGAAGACATTGAGGCACTGCGGCCCGATGGCCTGTTTCTTTCCAATGGCCCCGGTGATCCCGAGCCCTGCGATTACGCGATTGCTACTGCCCAAGCCGCAATGAAAAAAAAGCTGCCGGTGTTTGGCATCTGCTTGGGCCACCAGATCATGGCCCTGGCCTCAGGCGCCAAAACACTGAAGATGAAATTCGGCCACCATGGTGCCAACCATCCCGTGCAGGAGCTCGATTCCAAGCGGGTCTTTATTACTTCTCAGAACCATGGCTTTGCCGTAGATCCTGATCATCTGCCCAGCCACCTGCGCATTACCCACGTATCGCTGTTTGATCGGTCGATTCAGGGCTTGGCCCGCACGGATGTGCCGGCCTTTTGTTTTCAAGGTCATCCCGAAGCCAGCCCCGGCCCCCATGACATCGGCCCGTTGTTTGACCACTTCGCAACACTGATGCAGCAGCACTCCGGAGGCCGCAATGCCTAAGCGGACCGACATTCGCAGCATCATGATCATCGGCGCCGGACCAATTGTGATTGGCCAGGCCTGCGAATTTGATTACTCGGGTGCCCAGGCCTGCAAGGCCCTCAAAGAAGAGGGCTACAAAGTCATCCTGGTCAACAGCAACCCCGCGACCATCATGACCGATCCAGAGACGGCCGATGTCACTTACATCGAGCCCATTACCTGGCAGACGGTTGCCAAAATTATCGAAGTCGAGCGGCCTGATGTGCTGCTGCCCACGATGGGCGGCCAGACCGCATTGAACTGTGCACTCGATTTACATCGCGAGGGCGTGCTTCAGAAGTTTGGCGTTGAACTCATCGGCGCGAAAAAAGAGGCTATCGAAAAAGCTGAAGACCGACTCAAGTTTAAAGAGGCCATGACCCAGATTGGACTGGACTCTGCAAAATCGGGCATCGCCCACACGCTGGAAGAGGCCTGGGCGGTTCAAAAACAAATCAGTCAGATCACGGGCAGCAGTGGTTTTCCGCTAGTCATTCGGCCCAGCTTCACCCTGGGCGGCACGGGCGGTGGCATTGCGTATAACGCTGAGGAATTTGAAACCATCTGTAAGCGGGGCATTGAGGCCTCGCCCACCCACGAGCTCTTGATCGAAGAGTCGCTCATCGGTTGGAAAGAGTTCGAGATGGAAGTGGTCCGTGATCGTGCAGATAACTGCATCATCGTCTGCTCGATTGAAAATCTTGACCCGATGGGCATTCACACCGGTGACTCGATCACGGTGGCACCGGCCCAGACACTGACCGATAAGGAATATCAGGTCATGCGGGATGCATCGATTGCGATTCTTCGCGAGATCGGTGTGGATACGGGCGGCTCTAATGTGCAGTTCGCCGTCAATCCTGCCAATGGCCGTTTAATTGTGATCGAGATGAACCCCCGGGTCTCGCGTTCTTCGGCCCTGGCCTCAAAGGCCACGGGCTTTCCGATTGCCAAAGTCGCCGCCAAACTCGCAGTCGGCTACACGCTCGATGAGCTGAAAAACGATATTACCGGTGGCGCAACGCCGGCTTCCTTTGAACCCACGATCGATTATGTGGTCACCAAAGTACCCCGTTTTGCATTCGAAAAATTTCCCTCTGCTGATGCCCATCTCACCACTCAAATGAAGTCCGTGGGCGAGGTCATGGCCATGGGCCGGACTTTTCAGGAGTCTTTCCAAAAAGCCTTGCGGGGATTGGAAGTGGGTGTCGATGGGCTGAATCAGAAAACCACGGATCGTGAGCGGATCGAAGAAGAGCTCGGCGAGCCGGGCCCCGAGCGGATCTGGTATGTCGGCGATGCCTTTGCACAAGGATTTAGCATTGATGAGGTCCATCAGCTGACGCGAATCGATCCTTGGTTCTTGGTGCAGATCAAAGAGATCGTGGATCTCGAGCTTGCGTTGGATAAGATGACTCTGGCGGATTTGGATGCAGAGTCCCTGCGGAGCCTCAAGCGTAAGGGCTTTTCCGATCGCCGGCTGGCCTATCTGCTGGAGACCACCGAGGCGGAAATCCGCAAACTGCGCCATAGCTTCAATGTTCGGCCGGTGTACAAGCGGGTGGATACCTGCGCGGCGGAATTCGCCACCTCAACGTCGTATTTTTATTCGACTTACGAAGAAGAGTGCGAGGCCAACCCTACCAATCGCAAAAAAGTCATGGTGCTGGGTGGTGGACCGAACCGCATCGGCCAGGGCATTGAATTCGATTACTGCTGCGTGCATGCAGCGATGGCCCTGCGGGAGGACGGCTTTGAGACCATCATGGTCAACTGCAACCCGGAGACCGTCTCCACCGATTACGACACTTCAGATCGGCTCTACTTTGAGCCCGTGACCCTCGAGGATGTCTTAGAGATTGTCGATAAAGAAAAGCCCATCGGCGTGATCGTGCAGTATGGCGGCCAGACGCCGTTAAAGCTTGCCAAGGCCCTTGAGGCCGCGGGCGTTCCGATTGTGGGCACATCACCGGAATCGATTGATATCGCCGAGGATCGCGAGCGCTTCCAAAAGCTGCTGGTTCGGCTTGAGCTGCGTCAGCCACCGAATCGCACAGCCCGCAACGAGGAAGAGGCCATTCGTCTGGCCCAGGAAATCGGCTACCCCTTGGTGGTGCGGCCCAGCTATGTATTGGGTGGGCGTGCCATGGAGATCGTGCACGAGCAGCGCGACTTGGAGCGCTACATGCGTGAGGCCGTAAAGGTCTCCAATGACTCACCTGTGCTTTTGGATCGATTCTTAAACGATGCAATTGAAGTGGATGTCGACTGCCTCTCCGATGGCAAGCGGGTCTTCATTGGCGGCGTGATGGAGCATATTGAGCAGGCGGGCGTGCATTCCGGAGATTCGGCCTGCAGCCTGCCGCCCTATTCGCTTTCCAAAGAATTGATTGAAGAATTAAAGCGGCAGACGGCGTTGATGTCTCGGGCCTTAAATGTCGTGGGCCTCATGAATGTGCAGTTTGCGATTCAAAATGGCAATGTCTTTGTGTTGGAGGTCAATCCCCGCGCGTCTCGGACTGTGCCGTACGTATCCAAGGCCACCGGTATTGCACTGGCGAAAGTCGCTGCGCGCGCGATGCTTGGCCGTTCACTGGATGATCAGGCCATTGGTGCGGAGGTTGTGCCGCCTTACTTCTCAGTGAAGGAGGCGGTCTTTCCGTTTGTGAAGTTCCCGGGAGTCGACACCATCTTGGGGCCGGAGATGAAATCGACCGGTGAAGTGATGGGGGTGGGCAAGACCTTTGCCGAGGCTTTCGTGAAGTCGCAAATGGGTGCGGGCGTAAAACTACCGACCTCTGGCTGCGCCTTTATCAGTGTCAAAAATAGCGATAAGCCGGTGGTGGTGGGCATTGCAAAAATGCTCGCCGAGCTCGGATTCAAGCTCGTGGCCACCCGCGGCACGGCCGCCGCGATTGCTGCAGCCGGTATTGAGGTCGCTATGGTCAATAAAGTGACCGAGGGCCGGCCCCACGTGGTGGACATGATCAAAAACGGTGATGTACAGTTTGTCGTGAATACGGTGGAAGAAAAGCGCACAGCAATTGCAGATTCGCGCTCGATTCGCACCACCGCCTTGGCGGCACGCGTGACCACCTACACCACAATCGCAGGTGCCCAGGCCGCTGTCGAAGGCATCCGTCACCTGCTCGATGCCTCCTTAACCGTTATTGATGTGCAGGCAATGCATCGGCAGATTGCCGAAAAGTAAAAGGCTTTGACTATGAGCACGACCCCATTAACTGTTCGCGGCGCAGAACTTCTCAAAGAAGAGCTAACCCGCCTAAAGCATAAAGAGCGGCCTGCCGTGATCACTGCGATTGCCGAGGCCCGGGCTCAGGGCGATCTGTCTGAGAACGCCGAATACGATGCAGCCAAAGAGCGTCAGGGCTTCATCGAGGGCCGCATTGCCGAGCTGGAGTCAAAACTCTCCCAGGCCCAGATCATCGATCCCAGCCAAATTGAAAAAGATGGTCGAGTGGTCTTTGGCACGACCGTGGACCTTGCGGATATCGAATCCGATCAGCGCATGAGCTATCAGATCGTGGGCGAAGACGAGGCCGATCTCAAAGAGAACAAGATTTCGATCTCAAGCCCGATCGCGCGGGCCCTGATTGGCAAATCGGTCGGTGATGTCGCCGTCGTGCATGCCCCAGGCGGGGCGCGCCAGGTCGAGATCCTCGACGTCCGCTACCTATAGTCGGCACAGGCCGCATCTGGGCCATCGTGAAGATGGTCGGTTCATGGCAAAAAATAAATTCAATCCCCAGTGGATGCACATGCATCTCACCGATCCCTTTGTGCGGCAGGCGCAGGCCAAGGGCTATCGGTCGCGTGCGGCATTCAAGCTGCTGGGCATCCATGAGCGTGACCGGCTGATTCGGCCGGGCATGGTCGTGGTGGACTTAGGCAGTGCCCCAGGCAGCTGGTCCCAGGTGGCCCGCGAGCTGCTGACCGTGAAGGGGCCTGAGGGCAAAGGCCGGCAGGTCAGGGGCCGGATCATTGCGCTGGATCTGCTGCCCATGGAGCCGATCGCGGATGTGGAATTCATCGAGGGCGATTTTCGTGAAGAGGCGGTCGCCCAGCAGCTTTCTGATCGCCTTTTGGGTGAGCAAGTGGACATCGTGCTATCGGATATGGCCCCGAATTTGTCGGGAGTCGAGTCGGCCGATGCTGCCCGCGTGATGCACGTCTGTGAGCTGGCCCTGGAGTTCTCCGCCCGACACCTCAAGCCTGAGGGCGCGCTTTTGGTGAAGACCTTTCAGGGCAGCGGCTACAGCCAGCTGGTGGAGCTCTTTAAGCAACAGTTTTCCTCGGTGGCCGCCCGCAAGCCCCCGGCGTCCCGCGCGCAGTCCAGCGAGACTTTTCTTCTGGGCAGGCGCCTAAAAGCGGGTAAACGGCCTTGAAAACCCCCCAAAAGGCCACCACCTAAAGGTTGTGTCTGCGCGACCCTGGCATTGAGGAAACTTAAGGCGGGGCATAGAATCCAAGTCAGTGGCTCAAGATTTTTCCGCCCACCCGATCATTTTTTCCTATTGAAGGAGTAGTGCCTTGAACAACATGATTCCCAAAGCTGCCATCTGGATGGTGATCGCTTTGGTCTTGTTCACGGTTTTCCGGCAGTTTGACACCCGTCAGAGCCGGGGGCCGGAGATGCCTTACTCCCAGTTTATGGAAGAGGCCCGCCAGGGCCGCATCAAGTCCGCCATGGTCGAGGGCCGTACCGTCCGCGCGATTACCAGCGATGAGCGGCAGGTCGTCATCAATACGCCGCAAGACCTCTGGATGGTCTCCGATCTGATGAAGTACGGCGTGCGGGTCTCGGCAAAAGCTGAGGAAGAGCCTTCGGTGCTGATGAGTATTTTTGTGTCCTGGTTCCCGATGCTGCTGCTGATTGGGGTTTGGGTGTTTTTTATGCGCCAGATGCAAGGCGGCGGCAAAGGTGGTGCGTTCTCCTTTGGCAAGTCGCGTGCGCGTATGCTGGACGAAAACACCAATGCCGTGACCTTTGCTGATGTTGCCGGCTGTGACGAGGCAAAAGAAGAAGTCCAAGAGCTGGTGGAGTTTTTGCGCGATCCTTCCAAGTTTCAAAAGCTCGGCGGCCGCATCCCCCGTGGCGTGCTGATGGTGGGCCAGCCCGGAACCGGTAAGACCCTGCTCGCAAAGGCAATTGCCGGCGAAGCCAAGGTTCCGTTTTTCTCGATCTCAGGCTCGGACTTCGTCGAGATGTTTGTGGGGGTTGGTGCAGCCCGCGTACGCGATATGTTTGAGCAGGCGAAAAAACATGCACCTTGCATCATTTTCATTGATGAGATTGATGCGGTGGGCCGTCAGCGCGGCGCAGGCCTAGGCGGTGGCAATGATGAGCGCGAGCAGACCTTAAATCAGATGCTGGTGGAAATGGATGGCTTTGAAACCGGCCAGGGCATCATTGTGATTGCCGCTACCAACCGCCCGGATGTGCTGGATCCTGCTTTGTTGCGTCCCGGCCGCTTCGATCGTCAGGTGGTAGTCAGCTTGCCAGATGTGCGTGGCCGTGAGCAGATTCTGAATGTTCATATGCGCAAGGTGCCGATTGCACCCGATGTCCGTGCCGATATTCTGGCCCGTGGCACCCCCGGATTCTCCGGCGCTGATCTCGCGAACCTGGTCAATGAGGCGGCGCTGTTTGCTGCCCGGCGCAACGGCCGCGTTGTGGAGATGATGGATTTCGAGAAGGCCAAAGACAAAATCATGATGGGCGCAGAGCGCAAATCGATTGTCATGCCCGAGGAAGAGCGCAAGAACACGGCCTATCACGAATCAGGCCATGCCCTGGTGGCACGCATGCTGCCCAAGACCGATCCCGTGCATAAGGTCACCATCATTCCCCGTGGCCGCGCCTTGGGGGTGACCATGCAGCTGCCGGAAGGGGATCGCTACAGCCTGGATAAGGACCGCATGCTCAATACCATCTCGGTGCTCTTTGGCGGCCGGATTGCGGAGGAAGTCTTCATGAATCAGATGACCACAGGCGCCTCCAATGACTTTGAGCGTGCCACCGCATTGGCCCGCGATATGGTGACCCGTTATGGTATGACCGATGAACTCGGCCCGATGGTCTACGCGGAAAATGAGGGTGAAGTTTTCCTTGGCCGATCGATCACCAAGACAACCCATGTCTCAGAGTCAACGATGCAGAAAGTGGATAAAGAAATCCGCCGTATCATTGATGAGCAGTACGCTGTGGCGCGTAAGCTCATCGAAGACAACAAAGACAAAATGCACGCAATGGCCAATGCTTTGCTGGAGTGGGAAACCATTGATGCCGATCAGATCAACGACATCATCGAGGGCAAGCCACCGCGCCCACCAAAGCAGACCGGTACCGGCACCTCCAACTCGGGCGGCCCCGGCCCCACGGGCGTTGCCCCAACGGCTCCGGCAGCGGCATAAGACTTGGCCACTTCAGATCAACCGGCGGAATCCCCGCCGGTTTTCATTTGTGGGCGCTATCAGCTAGCGCTGAGTCGGCCGCTGATCATGGGCATTGTGAATGTCACGCCGGATTCTTTTTCAGGCGATGGTCTGCTGCAGTCCACTGGCGCTGCGCCAACACAGCAGGCCATCGTGGTTGCAGAGCGGCTTGCCCACGAGGGCGCAGATCTATTGGATATCGGCGGGGAGTCCACACGGCCGGGCGCCGCCCCTATTTCCGAGCAGCAGGAGATCGACCGTATTGGACCGGTCCTTGAATCAGCCTTAACGCTTGGCCTGCCGGTGTCGGTGGATACCCGTCGGCCTGCCGTCATGCGTGCCGTCATCGCGCAGGGCGCTGATTTGATTAATGATGTCAATGGATTTCGTGATCCGCAGGCCATCGACGCAGTGAGCGCGTCGCGCTGCGGGCTTTGCATCATGCATATGCGAGGCGAACCGGCGACCATGCAGGCCGATCCGGTCTACCAGGATGTGGCTTCCGAAGTTGAATCTTTTCTTCTCGCACAGCGGCAGCAGCTATTGGATTATGGTGTCGTGCGCGAGCGCATCTTGATTGATCCGGGTTTTGGATTCGGAAAAACACTGCATCACAATCTGCAGCTGATGCGAGCGATCTCGCAATTTGCACGTCATCAGCCGGTGCTCGTGGGCGTCTCGCGCAAGCGCATGATCGGCGCCTTAACGGGCCAAGACGTTGCGAGCGAGCGCGTCTCGGGCAGTGTGGCGGCAGCGCTTTGGGCAGCCTCTCAGGGGGCGTCCGTGCTGCGCGTCCATGATGTGGGCCCTACCCGGCAGGCGCTCAGCGTGTGGGCCGCATTAGAATCGCGTGATGAGTAGAAAATATTTCGGCACGGATGGCATTCGCGGCACTGTCGGCACGGCGCCGATTACGCCGGACTTTGTTTTAAAGCTCGGGTTTGCCGCGGGCCGTGTGCTGTCGGCCAAGACGGCATCGGCAGGCCAGGCGTCGCACCCCACTGTATTGATCGGCAAAGACACCCGCATCTCGGGCTACATGCTGGAGTCTGCCCTGGAATCAGGATTTAGCGCTGCGGGCGTGAATGTACTTCTGGTAGGCCCAATGCCGACACCTGCGGTCGCTTACCTCACGCGGGCGCTGCGGCTTTCGGCGGGCATTGTGATCAGCGCCTCGCACAATCTTTTTAACGATAACGGCATCAAATTTTTCGATGGCCGTGGCGAGAAGCTCTCGGATGCCATCGAATCCGAGATTGAGGCTGCGGTTGATCAGCCGATGCAGTGTGTGGCCTCGGCAGATTTGGGCAAGGTCCGCCGCCTCGACGACGCCTCGGGCCGCTACATTGAGTTTTGCAAAAATACTTTCCCTTCCAGCCTGTCGCTGCGAGGTGTGAAGCTCGTGATTGATTGTGCCCATGGGGCTTCGTATCACGTTGCGCCGCCCGTCTTTCACGAACTTGGCGCAGAGATTGCAGTCATGGGCCATGAGCCCGATGGTTTTAATATCAACTCTGGAGTGGGAGCAACCCATCCGCAGGCACTTGCCGAGCGCGTCACGCGCGAGCAGGCCGATTACGGCGTGGCCCTGGATGGCGACGGCGATCGGCTGATCATGGTCGATCGCAGCGGCACTGTCTTTGACGGTGATCAGCTGCTGTATGCGATTGTCAAAGACCGGCTGCGGCATGTCAGCGTGGAGGCTGTGCAGGGTGTGGTGGGCACGCTCATGACCAATCTGGGCTTTGAGCACGCGATGGACCGGCTGCATATTGATTTTCGTCGCGCAAAAGTCGGCGATCGGTATGTGATGGAGATGTTGAAAGAAACGGGCTGGCTTTTGGGTGGGGAATCGTCTGGCCATATCTTGTGCCTCGATCAGCACACGACTGGGGATGGGATTGTCAGCGCGTTACAGGTTCTTGCGGCGATCGTGCGTTTTCACCAGCCACTTGCGGCGCTGGTGAAAGAGTTTGAGCGCTATCCCCAGACGCTCATCAATGTGCCCATGCCTGCTGGGGTCGATTGGCAGAAGGCCCCTGGGGTCACCCGGGCCTGCGCAGAGGCTCAGAAGCAACTGGCCGAGCAGGGCCGGCTGCTGATACGGCCCTCTGGCACCGAGCCGGTGGTACGGGTCATGGTGGAGGCCCGCCAGGCCGCGCTTGCCCAGTCCACGGCCCAGACTGTAGCCGACGCCTTGCGCCGGCTCTAAGCCCGGCAAATGTCATCTGTTTGAAATATTGGGCCTCTAGACTCGGTCCTCGGATCGAGTTGCGGTCCTTCTTGTTTCGAACAACCTCTTTTTCATAGGAATTTCCACGATGGTCTCTTTTAAGAAATTTCTCACCGCGGCCGCGCTTGCTTGTGGAGTTGTGGCCTCCGCTCAGGCTGCTGACATCACCGGCGCTGGCGCCACCTTCCCCTATCCGATTTACGCGAAATGGGCCGAGGATTACAAAAAGGTTGCCAAGGTCGGATTGAATTACCAATCGATTGGCTCATCCGGCGGCATCCGTCAGATTCGTGCCAAAACCGTGACGTTCGGCGGTACCGATGCCCCCCTTTCGGGCGCTGATCTCGAAAAAGACGGCATGGTTCAATTCCCGACGGTGTTAGGCGGTGTCGTGCCCATTGTGAATCTGGAGGGATTTAAACCAGGTGAATTGCGTCTCACCGGTGCGGTGCTTGCTGACATTTATATGGGTTCGATTTCAAAATGGAATGACCCCAAAGTCGTTGCTTTAAATCCAAGCAAGAAACTTCCCGATCAGGCCATTACAGTTGTTCACCGGGCGGATGGTTCAGGCACAACCTTTATCTTCACGGACTATTTAAACGAAGTCAGTAAGTCCTGGGCCGAGAAAGTCGGTAAGGGCGCCGCCGTGAAGTGGCCAGCTGCAAGTTCTGTCGGTGGAAAAGGAAACGAGGGAGTGGCTGCCAATGTGGCCCGTGTGAAGGGATCCATCGGGTATGTCGAGTACGCCTATGCAAAGAAGAACAAAATCGCACATGCTCAGCTTGAAAACCGCAATGGGATTTTTGTTGAACCCGATGACAAAACTTTTGCTGCGGCTGCGGCAAACGCCGATTGGTTCAGCGTGCCGGGTATGGGAATTTCGTTGGTGAATCAGCGTGGCGCGACGGCCTGGCCGATCACCGGCGCTACCTTCGTGCTGATGTATCGAAACCCTTCCGATAAGGCGGCTTCAGGTGAGGCCTTGAAGTTCTTTGATTGGGCATTTAAAAATGGTAAAAAAGCCGCTGAAGAGCTGGATTATGTTGCCTTGCCCGATAGCCTGACCAAAGCCATCGCCGAGAAGGTCTGGACACAAATCGCCCGCTGACCCGGGTTTAAAATAGGTGCCGCCGGGTGGTCTGGGATCTCCCGGCGCCTTCCTCATCAATCCCTGGTGACGCCCGAGAGAGACCTGCCCCTTCATGACCAACCCCTCTGTCTCGGATAGCGGACTACTGGACCAGAAACGGCTGGAGGTGGTCCGGCGACAACGGCTTCAAGACTTTCTTTTTCACAAAGTCACGCTGCTGTTCTCGCTGATTGTATTGGTCGCTTTGATCGGAATTTTGATTTCCCTGGTGGCCACCGCCTGGCCGGCATTTAAAAAATTTGGAATCGAATTCCTGTGGCGGGTCGAGTGGGACATCATCAATGAAGAATTCGGCGCTGCGATTGCTATTTTTGGCACGATGGTGAGCTCAGGCATAGCACTCTTGATTGCTGTCCCGTTAAGTTTTGGAATCGCGCTGTTTCTTACCGAGACCTGCCCGGTCTGGCTGCGCCGCCCACTGGGAACTGCGGTAGAGCTTTTGGCGGCTGTACCGTCCATTATTTATGGCATGTTTGGGTTGTTCATCTTCGCCCCGTTGTTTGCCGAGTACGGCCA
>Ga0255210_1000457_pt1 | contig 14991 bp, 8 predicted proteins | sample Miss_Yuk_RepA_8d_FD_188422 | JGI IMG/M metagenome (GOLD analysis project Ga0255210, IMG submission 188422) | Freshwater microbial communities from Mississippi River, Louisiana, United States - Miss_Yuk_RepA_8d | ecosystem: Environmental > Aquatic > Freshwater > River | place: USA: Louisiana...
GCTGCTGTAGCCCGCCTCGCCCAGGCGGCGCAATGCCGCCCACGTGCCCTTGTAATAGGGCAGCACATTCTCGTCGACCGCATTGGTCACCAGATTGCCCATCACCCCCTGCCTGCCCATGGCCATCATGAACACCTGACCTTCGCGAATGCCTGGTTCAATATGCGCCATGCCCTGTGTGCTGCCGTAGTCGTTGTACAGCTCCACCAGATCGCCGCCGGCAATCCCCAGACGCTCGGCATCCGCCGTGCCGATCTCCACCAGAGTGGCTGGCCAGCGGCCCATGCGCGCAGGGCTGTGCTCGTCGTTGTAGAGCGACTGCCACAGCTCGTTGACGCGGCCGTTGTTCACCCAGAACGGATACTTGTCCTTCTGCGCCTGAGCCAGTGGCAGCAGACCGCTCCAGGGCGCCGGCTGAAAGCGGGCCCGGCCGTCCTCGGTGGCGAAACGCTCGGTGTACAACACTTCGGTGCCCACCAGGCGGTCGTTTTCCAGGCCCTGCACCGGCAGCTGCACGCCGTTGTTGCCCAGCGTGCGCAGGCGCTCGTAGGTGACCAGCTCGCTCTCGAACTGGCGGAAGCCATCCACGAAGGCGTCTTCCTCGCTGGCCCAGTCGAAGCCGCTGAAACGCGCCGCCATGGCGGCATTGCCGGCCTGGGTGTAGAGCGCGTGCAGCGTCTTGCCAATCTCGGCCGCGATCATGCAGTCGGGTTTGGCAATGCCCGGTGGGTCCATGAATTTTTCCGACAGGCGCATGCGGCGTTCGCCGTTCATGGAGGTCAGATTCATCTCGCCTGGCACGGCGGCCGGCAGCATGAGATGGCCGATCTCACCAATGGGCTTGGGGTAGAGGTCGATGGAGGTCACGAACAGGCCGCCCCTGTTGCTCACGGCGTCGTAAAGGATGTCGATCAGTTCAGCGGTGCTGGCGCCCCGCGACTGATCGATCGCCTCGCGCACGATGGCGGCACGGCGAGTGACGGCGCTGCGGTAATTCTGCGCGTTCAGGGCCGTGCGGAAGCCATCGCAGGCCCAGGCGGTGAGCATCCTGCCCTCGCCCGCGATGACGGCTTCATCGACGAAGGGGGCGGGTCGCCCACCCGGATACGGCGGGCGCACGTAACCTTCCTGATGGCCGCCCATGCGCACCACCCCTGCGCCGCGCCGGCCCCCGACATTGCCGGTGGCCAGCACCAGGTCCACCAGCGCGGACTGGATGCGGTAATTGTCATTGCCCCAGATGATGCCCTTCTCGTAGGCATGCATGGCGCGCGGACGATGGCCCGAGGCCTTGGGCTTGTAGGACCACTCCGCCGCCTGCCGCAGCTGTGCCACGGGCACGCCGGTGATGGCGCTGCACTCGTCCAGACTCAGCCGGTTGGCCTGCACGGCGGCCTCGAAACCGGTGGTGCGGGCGGCGATGAAGTCGCTGTCGATCCAGTTCTGCTCCACCACATAGGTCAGCAGGCCGTTGAACAGCGCGGTGTCGGTGCCGGGGTTGATGGCCAGGTGCAGCACATTCTCGGCACCGGCGGCTTGCTCGGCCACGGCGATGCTGACGGTGCGGCGCGGGTCGACAAAGATGATGCGGCCGCGGCCCACGGTTTCACCCGGGAACCACGCCTGCTTCTTCGCCACCGTGGCGCCCTGCAGGTTGGGAATCCAGTGCACCAGGAAATAGTTGGTCTGTGTCTCATAGGGATTGTTGCCGATGGACCACAGCACGTCGGCCACTTCGGCATCTTCGTAGCTGTTGTTCAGTTCGTTGATGCCCATGTCGCGGGTGGCGTGGCATTCGGAATTGTAGGCCGGTCGGTTGTGAATGCGCACCATCGAGGTGCCCAGGCCGGAGAAGATCAGCTTGCCCGTGGCCCAGGTGTTCTCGTAACCGCCGCCGGCACCGCCGTGGTCGAACAGATTGAACAGCAGGGCGTCGGGGCCGTCCTCGTCCAGAATGCGTCGGGTCAGCCCGGCGTACAGGGCCATGGCTTCGTCCCAGCCGGCCGGGCGCCAGTTGGCCCCGCTGTAGAGCATGGGCGAGCTCAGACGCTTTGCCGACACGCCGCTGCCGTTGGCAATCAGACTGGCCATCATGCCGCCGCGTGTGGAGGCCTGGCCCTGGTTCACCACGCAGTCCTTGTCAGGCACGATCATCACGTGCCAGTCCTGGCCGTCCTTGTCGCGCAGAGTGTTGCTCATGGCCGGGCTCAGGCAGGCTGCGAGCGGGGGCAGCGGCTGGGTGAAATCCAGCCCCAGCGCATTGTCCCGGGGCAACGGGCCGCCGGCCTGATGGCTCGGCCATTTGTAGGTCTTGTAGCCACAGCCGACGATGCAGAAGTGGCAGGTGAGATTGGTGGACTGAGCATCCGCCGGTGGCAGCACGATGCGGTCGCTGAACTGGCTCATGCGCTCACCTCTTGGGTCAGCATATTGCGCTGACGGCCGTAGATCAGGCCCTGCACGCCCACGGCGCGGATCTCGCCGCTGGCATCGATGTCGAGCTGGATGCGCGGCAAGTCCTGTGTCGCCTGGCCTATCACCTGCTGGCCGCCCATCTCCGGGTCGAACACGCTGAAGTGGCAGCCGCACTTGTAGCGGCGGGAACTGCTTTCATAAGTGGTCGGGCAGCCCATGTGCGGACACAGGATGCTGTAGGCCACGATGTCCTGCTGCGGGCCGATGCCGCCGGGCACGGCATGGCCGAGCTTGAGCAGCTGGCAGGCGGAGGATTGGTCGGGGTAGGTGAAGCTGACAGGGTGATTCTCCACAAGGGCATCCACGCGGCCCAGACTCTGCACGGGGAAGTCGAGCGAGCCGGCATTGCCGGGGGCTGCATTCTGGGCGAAGGTGCCGTGGGTGGCGGCAGCGGCGGCACCAAGGCCGGTGAGCTTGAAGAAGTTGCGACGGCTGAGAGTCATGCGAGGGCTCCAGAGGCTGAATGTTGGCCGGCATTCTAGGCGTGAAGTGTGACGGCAGGCAAAACTAAAACCGCGATAGGAAACCGGGTCAGCGGAAACCGGGGTCAGCGGAAACCGGGGTCAGAGAAACGTTTTCGCTGGAAACGTTTCTCTGACCCCGGTTTCCGACCCCGGTTTCCGCTGACCCGGTTTCCGCTGACCCCGGCTTCCGGCTCGGGCTTGACTTCGGTCTCTGCCCGCCTACACTCGGCTGCAACAAGGGGAGTAGCTTTTCCGCCGCAGTATCGTCATCACGGCCATCTGACACTGCATCAGACAGCCCGGTGCTGCGGGCAACGCCAGCGTTGCAAGCGAGACCTTGCCCATGGGCAAGGTAAGTGCGCGCGACACACACGCAAGGGCCTGATGTCCATGGGATTCAGGCCCTTTTGCGTTTATGGAGCGTGGTATGGAAACGATTGGCAATGGCGGGATGTGGGCGCTCTTTGCCCTGATCGTCACGGGAATGCTGCTGATAGACCTGCTGTTGGTGGGGGGCGGCAAGCAACATCGGGTGTCCCTGAAAGAAGCCGCGGGCTGGTCGCTGGCCTGGGTCAGCGTTTCACTGCTCTTCGCCGCCGGGCTCTGGGCTTACCTTGATGATGTCGCCGGCCGCGCTGTCGCCAACGACAAGGTGATGGAGTTCCTCACCGGGTACCTCGTCGAAAAATCCCTCGCTGTCGACAATGTCTTCGTCTGGATGATGATCTTCAGCTACTTCGCCATCCCGCTGGAGCTCCAGCGTCGCGTGCTGCTCTACGGCATCCTGGGTGCCATCGCGCTGCGCACCCTCATGATCTTCGCCGGCAGCTGGCTCATCACTGAATTCCACTGGCTGCTGTATGTCTTCGGCGTGTTTCTCATCCTGACTGGTGTGAAGATGGTGTGGTTTGCCGAGCATGATCCGAACCTCGACAAGAACCCCTTCATCCGCTTCATCCGGGCCCGTTATCCCATCACTGACCAGCTGGAGGGCGAACGCTTCTTCGTGATGAAGGACGGAGTGCGCATGATGACGCCGCTGTTCCTGGCCCTGGTGCTGGTGGAACTGACCGACGTGATCTTCGCGGTGGACAGCATCCCCGCTGTATTTGCCATCACCACTGACCCCTTCATCGTGCTCACCTCCAATCTCTTCGCCATCCTCGGCCTGCGTGCCATGTACTTTCTGATGGCGGATCTGGGCAATCGCTTCGAGCTGCTCAAGTACGGTCTGGCGGTGATCCTGGTATTCATCGGCACCAAGATGCTGATCGTGGACTGGTACAAGATTCCCGTGCTGGTCTCGCTCGGCGTGGTGGCGAGCATCCTGCTGATCTCGGTCATCGCGAGTCTGTGGCACAGCCGCCGCAAGCAGCAGCGCTGAGCGCGATTGCCGCGCGGCGGGGCCGCAACGTATGATGCCTGCCCTATGTTGCACCGAGCCCCGCCAAGCGATCTTCTGGAACTGCTGCCCGCCAGCCTCCACCCGCATTGCGTCAGCCAGTTCTTTCCCCGTGGCGCACGGCTGTTCGAAACCGGACGCAAACCCGAGTACATGTACTTCGTCGAATCCGGCGAGGTCACCCTGGAGCGCTACAGCCTCGACGGCAACACGATCATCCTGCAGCGCACCCGCCACGGCTTCGTAAGCGAGGCCAGCCTGCAGTCTGCCACTTATCACTGCGACGCCGTGGCCGTCATCGATACCCTTGCCGTGCGCGTCCCACTGCGCGATCTGCGCCAGGTACTGGCCAGCGATCCGACTTTTTCGATGCGCTGGGTCGGCATGCTCAACCGCGAGATCATGCGCCTGCGGCGGCAGTGCGAACGCCTGAGCCTGCTCAAGGTGGAAGAGCGCCTGCTGCATCTGGTGGAAACCGAGGGCAGTGAGGGGGTCTACCCGCTGGGCTCCGGACTCAAGTCCATCGCCCGACAACTGGGAGTGACCCACGAGGCGCTCTACCGCTGCATCGCACGACTCGAGAAGGCGGGGCGCGTGCGCCGCGATGCTGACCGACTGTTCCTGCTCAAGCCCTGAATCGCGCCCCTTTCTGGCTATGATGACAATAGGGAAATTGTGGTAGCCCTTGCCACAAAGGCCGCGTTAAGCTCGCGGCACCTGAATCAACCACATCCAGCTACTAGAGGTGATCTCGATGGAAAGCAACAAGCAGAACAGTGCCGGCAAGTGTCCGGTCATGCACGGAGGTGCAACCTCGTCCAGTGCCAGCATGGCCAATCAGGCATGGTGGCCGAATGCGCTCAACCTGGACATCCTGCACCAGCACGACACCAAGACCAACCCCCTGAAGGAAGTGAACTACCGCGAAGAACTCAAGAACCTGGATGTCGCGGCCCTCAAGAAAGACCTGCACGATCTGATGACGGACAGCCAGCCCTGGTGGCCGGCTGACTGGGGCCACTACGGCGGCCTGATGATCCGCATGGCCTGGCACGCCGCCGGCACCTACCGCATCGCCGACGGCCGAGGTGGCGCCGGCACGGGCAACCAGCGCTTCGCGCCCTTGAACTCGTGGCCCGACAACGTGAACCTCGACAAGGCTCGCCGCCTGCTGTGGCCGATCAAGAAGAAGTACGGCAACAAGATCAGCTGGGCCGACCTGCTGGTGCTGGCCGGCAATGCCGCCTACGAATCCATGGGGCTGAAGATGTACGGCTTCGCCTTCGGCCGCGAAGACATCTGGCACCCCGAGAAGGACATCTACTGGGGTTCTGAGAAAGAGTGGCTGGCCTCGGGCCGTTACGACGGCGACAACCGCGAGACGCTGGAGAATCCGCTGGCCGCCGTGCAGATGGGTTTGATCTATGTGAACCCGGAAGGCGTGAATGGCGTGCCCGACCCGCTGAAAACCGCTCACGATGTGCGCCTGACCTTCGCCCGCATGGCCATGAACGATGAAGAGACAGTGGCGCTGACTGCAGGCGGTCACACCGTGGGCAAGGCCCATGGCAATGGCAATCCGGCCAATCTCGGCCCGAATCCGGAAGGGGCAGACCTGCACGAGCAGGGCTTCGGCTGGATGAATCACACCACCCGCAGTGTGGGCCGCAATACCGTCTCCAGCGGCCTGGAAGGCGCGTGGACCACGCATCCTACGAAGTGGGACAACGGCTACTTCCACCTGCTGCTCAATTACGACTGGGAATTGAAGAAGAGCCCGGCTGGCGCCAACCAGTGGGAACCCATCAACATCAAGGAGCAAGACAAGCCTGTCGATGTCGAGGACCCGAGCAAGCGCTACAACCCGATCATGACCGACGCCGACATGGCCATGAAGATGGACCCGGAGTACCGCAAGATCTCCGAGCGCTTCTACAAGGATCACGCCTATTTCTCGGAAGTGTTCGCCCGCGCCTGGTTCAAGCTGACCCACCGCGACATGGGCCCGAAGGCCCGCTACTTCGGCCCGGAAGTGCCAGCCGAAGACCTGATCTGGCAGGACCCGGTGCCGGCCGGCAACACCCGTTACGACGTGGGCAACGTGAAGGCGAAGATCGCCGCCAGCGGCCTGTCCATCGGCGAACTGGTCGCCACTGCCTGGGACAGCGCCCGCACCTTCCGCAGCTCCGACAATCGCGGCGGGGCCAATGGCGCCCGCATCCGTCTGGCACCGCAGAAGGACTGGGCAGGCAATGAGCCTGCACGTCTGGCGAAAGTGCTGGGCGTGCTGCAGCCGATTGCCGATGCCGCCGGCGCCAGCCTGGCCGATGTGATCGTGCTGGGGGGCAATGTGGGCGTGGAGCTGGCCGCCAGGGCTGCCGGTTTCGACGTCAGCGTGCCCTTCGCGCCGGGTCGCGGCGATGCCTCGCAGGAACAGACCGACGTCGTCTCGTTTGCGCCGCTGGAGCCCATCCACGATGGCTACCGCAACTACCTGCAGAAGGACTACGCCGTGAGTGCCGAAGAGCTGCTGCTCGATCGCACCCAGCTGATGGGGCTGACCGCGCAGGAGATGACGGTGCTGATCGGCGGCATGCGCGTGCTGGGCACCAACCATGGCGGTAGCAGCCATGGGGTGTTGACCTCGCGGGTGGGCACGCTCAGCAATGACTTCTTCGTCAACCTGACCGACATGGCCTACACCTGGAAGCCCGCCGGCAAGAATCTCTACGAGATCCGCGAGCGCAGCAGCGGTGCGGTGAAGTGGACGGCCACGCGGGTGGATCTGGTGCTGGGCTCCAACTCGGTGCTGCGTGCCTATGCCGAGGTCTATGCCCAGGACGACAGCCGCGAGAAGTTCGTGAAGGACTTCGTGGCGGCCTGGACCAAGGTGATGAACGCCGATCGTTTCGATCTGGCGTGATGCAAGGGGTCAGAGCAACTTGTCTTGGCAAGTTGCTCTGACCCCGGTTCCAGGTCAGCGGGCTTTTCATGATCTGAATCAAGAAATCAGCGAACACCTCCCCGCCTCCCCCCGGCTCGTGCCGGACTCTGATCTAAATCAACAAGCGCCTGGCTTGTCTCTCTACACTGCAGTTCAAGGGCTGCTTTCGGGTAGCGCCCTTGCATCACCCATCCCCAGTGAGAGTCAGGAGAGGATCATGAAAAAAACCAGAATGACAGGCTTGCTGCCGTTCGTCGCCATGCTGCCCGCCTTCGCCAGCGCGGCAGAGCCCGTCGCCCACGACGTGACTTACGCTCGTGAAGTCTCACGCATCATTCAGGACAACTGCCAGGGCTGCCACCAGCCCGGCCAGATCGGCCCCATGTCGCTGACGACTTATGAAGAAGTGCGCCCCTGGGCGCCGCTGATCGCGCAGAAAGTCGCGCAGCGTGAAATGCCTCCCTATCAGTACGACTCCCACGTCGGCGTACAGGAACTCAAGGATGACTGGCGCATGGATCAGGCCGACATCGATACCATCGTGCAGTGGGTCGAAGAGGGCGCGCCGCTGGGCAACATCGCGGATCTGCCCGAACCGGTCAAATACCCCGAGATCGGCCAGTGGCGTCTTGCCGACGAGCTGGGCGAGCCGGATCACGTCATCAAGTCTGCCGCCTGGGACGTGCCGGCGAATGGACAGGATCTGTGGTGGGAGCCAGAAGTCGATGCCAACATCACCGAGTCACGCTGCATCAAGGCCGTGGAAACATTGCCCTCACGCGCAGCACATGGCTCCACACACCACGCCAACTCCCACTTCCTGGTGAGGAACGAGGCTGGCGAGTGGGTGGACGACATTCGTCTGTCCGAGTTTGCGTTCGGCAAGCTGGGTGAAAAAGTGCCTGCTGGCGCCTGCCGCAAGGTGCCCGTGGATTCCCGGGTGAAGTGGAGCATCCACTACTACCCTGATGGCAACGCGGTGGAAGACGATCAGGTCTCTGTCGGCATCTGGTACTACGACGAAGACGATGATTTCAACGAAGCCGAAGCCTATCCGCAGGATCTGCGTCTGTACGCCCTGCAGGGTGGCGGCGACTACCTGATTCCGCCGCATGGCAAGCTGATGACCCAGGGCTTCCACTCTTTTGACCATCCGGTTCGTATCGACAGCTTCCAGCCGCACCTGCACCTGCGCGGCGTGGCGATGTCCATCGAGTCCTTCGATCCGCGTACCGGTCGTCGTGACATCCTGAGCCAGATCTCCAACTGGAACGCAGGCTGGAACCACAGCCACACCTATGAAGAAGGCTTCGAGCCCCTGCTGCCTGCCGGTGCCACGATCATCCTGACGTCCTGGTTCGACAACAGTGCCGCGAACCCCCGCAACCCCGACCCGGATCAGTGGGTAGGGGCAGGTCAGCGGACCACCGACGAGATGTCTCATGCCTGGATTGCCGTGACCCACCTCGACGAAGAAGGCTATCAGGAACTGCTTGCCGAGCGTCAGGCTCGTGACGCCAACTCAGTGGCTTCCCTCGGAGAATGACTCATGAACACCTCTGTCAAATTTGCTTCTACAGCACTGGCTGTTGCCCTGACCGGCATCCTGATGGTGCCAGCACAGGCCCAGTTGCCCGAGCATCTGCGTGACTACGCCCTGGCCGCGCAGCGCGACCAGGGTGATGTGGTTGCCCCGATGTTCAACGGCTGGATCGCCAACGATGATGGATCGACCACCTTCATCTTCGGCTTCGCCAACAAGAACGCCCAAGAGATCGTCGATATCCCGCTGGGGCAGAACAACTTCCTCGAGCCCAGGCAGTTCGACGGCGTGCAGCCCACGCACTTCCCCACCTACAGCCGTGGCGGTTTCGTGGGTCTGCAGGAGCGCGGCGTGTTCCAGGTGACCATTCCGCCGGAAATGAAGGGCACCGAAGTCGTGTGGACGCTGAACCATGCAGGCCACAGCTACTCGGTGCCTGGCCGTGCAGTTCACCCGGCCTACGAGATGAGCAATGATCCGGCCGCCTATGGCTCGCTCAACCCGGCCATCCGCTTCGAGTCCACGGGGGCCGAGGCGACCGATCGCGGCAGTGTGTTCGGCTCGCGTGTCACGGCCTCCGTCGGCAAGCCGGTCACCCTGTCGGCGCTGATTCAGGACCGTGGCAAGCGTGAGCAGTACGATCTGCCCGATGCCTACCCGCTGGGCACCGAGTGGATCATGCACCAGGGTCCGGGCGATGTGCGTTTCGATGTGGCCAGGATTACCGGCCGTGAGCGCGGTGGCGAAAGTGGCGAGAGTGGCGCCGGCGGCAACACCAACGGCTGGACCGAAGTCAGTACCAGCGCCACCTTCACTGCCCCCGGCGATTATGTGGTGCGGCTGCGGGTCGACAACTTTGAGGCGCCCGACAGCCAGTTCGACAATCAGTGCTGCTGGTCGAATGCCTTCGTGCCCGTGACTGTCACGCCATGACCCGCGCGTGCTGAGTGATCCAGCACCGAGGCTGTCCCGTAACTGCCATTACCGCAATCCTTGACCGGGCCACTTTGGTGTCCCGGTTTTTTTTTGACCGCGATTGTCGCGCAGTCTGTCAATCCAGGTAGCCGGACGCTCGTGCCGCCGCTTCAATGCCAGCCGCGACTTCGCTCGCATAGTCCTTGCGCTGGCCCACACCTTCAAATTGATCGTTCTTGTTCAGCAGCACGGCAAACGACACGCCGGACGGCAATTGGGTCACCATCGTGGCGGTGCCGGGCAATGCTCCGCTGTGGCTGCCCCGCTGGCGCCGCCCGGCGAGCGGGGTGCCATTGTCCAGTCCATCGATTCCGCGCGAGTCGGTGTCGATTCGGTAGTACCCCGCGAAGCGCGCCATGGCACGCGCGGTGGTGATCACTGTCGCGGCAGCAAAGAAATTGTCGGCGTTCAGGGCGCCGTCGCGGGCGGGAACCATCGTTCCCGGAGCAAACACGCTGGGGTATTGCTTCGTGCTGATGTAATTCGGTTCCCGTGGGTCAGCCTGAGACAGCAGGGATCGAGCACCCTTGAAATCCCGTGCGGGAACGCCTACCGGCCCCAGAATTTCCTGGTTGACGAAATCGATGTACGACAGACCGGAGGCGCGCTCGACAATCAGCCCGAGCAGCAGATAGCCAAAATTGCTGTAGCGATCGCCGCTCAGGGGCGTCGTGCCCGGCAGAAAGTCCAGATTGCCCCGCATGACGAAACGAATGAGTTGTTCCTGTGTCGGCGGTGTGGCAATCCCCAGCGCTGCCTGCACAATGAATTCGTGCTGCAGCACATCGCAGGGATTGCCGCTGGCAACCAGCGCCGCTCGGGTCGTGTTGTCGGCCGCCTGGTAGGCCGCACATGCGGTACCGGCCCGATCCCAGCCGCCGCTGTGTGACAGCAGATGGGCCACGGTGATCTGTTGAATGCGGGCATCGGTGGCACTCACCCAGGTGCTGTCAATCCAGCAGTGGGCAGCTGCCGAGGGCGCAATGCCCGGGCCACAGAACACTCGGTCCGAGCTTCGCAGTTTGCCTTGCGCGATGAGGTGCTGGGCGGCGGCAGCCGTTACCGGCTTGACGATGCTGGCGGTCGTCAGCAGCGCACTCGGACTCAGGGGGATGGTGCGCGCGGCATCCTGGTAGCCATACGCCGCCTCGTACAAGATCTTGTCGTCCTTGATCAGGGTGAGCGTCGCGGCGCTGATCCCGTTCGCCGTCAGATAAGGCTTCATGAAATCGTCGATGCGTTGCCCCAGCGCAGCATCCTGCCGCACCAGCGTCGCCGCAATCAGATTGCTGGCATTCAACTTCACCACGACATCGCGATAGACGCTGGAGCCCACCGCCACAGCGCCAATCGTCAACTCGGCACGTTCGCCGGCGAAGGTGTCGTAATTGAGCAGCCCTCTGACAGCGCCAACACTCACGACATCCTGCTCGAAGATTCTGATCTGGACGTCTTGATAGAATTCATCGCCCACCTGCACCAGGGGGATAGTGAGGATGCCGGTGGCGGGGTCGAAACGATCCCGTGCGTGCGCACTGGGGGCGGGGCTGAACAGGCTTATCAGCACCACAAGGGTGGTGGCGAGCAGGACTGGGGCAAGGCGCATGGGGGTCTCCGGGTTCAGTCAAGCCCGAAAGAAAGTCACGGGCTTTCACGCTGTTGGCGAATTCTTGCACAACACGAAGCGAAATTCGACGTCAGTTCCCGCGCCTCGCTGTCATCTCACTGTCATCGCCGTGTCGCTGAAAATTCATCTTGGTGGCGTCTAATCAAGCGCGAAATTGACTCGCTTGATTAACGGACGACCTATCTCATCATGCCCACGACTCGCATCTCGCGCCGTCAGTTCCTCGCCTGGGGCTCTGTCGGCTTTACTGCCTTTCTCCTGAATGGGGTCAGGACGCCCCTGCTGGCCGCGGACAGTCATTCGCTGCCCTTGTTCGCGAATCCTGCGGCCCTCGGCGAACTGGGCGAGCCTGACGCCAACGGCCTGCGTCTGCTGCCGGGCATGCGTTCACGCGTGATCGCGCGCACCGGGCAGCAGGTCGTGAGCAGCTCCGAGTACCGCTGGCACAAGTCGCCGGACGGCGGCGCGACCTTCGCCACCCCCGATGGCGGCTGGATCTATGTCTCCAACGCCGAAGTGGAAACGCAGGAGGGCGGCGGTGGCGTGGGCGCAGTGCGCTTCAATGCCGACGGCGAGATCGTGAGCGCCTATTCCATTCTGGCCAACACCAACAACAACTGTGCCGGCGGGCAGACCCCCTGGCAGACCTGGCTGTCCTGCGAGGAAGTGGACAGAGGCCTGGTGTGGGAGTGCGACCCGTTCGGCGAGAGGGCCGGTGAGGCGCGTCCGGCGCTGGGTCTGTTCAAGCACGAGGCCGTGACGGTCGATCCGGTGCACGGGCATCTCTACCTGACCGAGGACGAGCCCGAGGGCTGTCTCTACCGTTTCATTCCCGCCAATGGCCTGCCCGATCTGAGCGCTGGCACGTTGCAGGTGGCCCAGCTCACGGCGGCTGCCGGCAAGCGGCAAGTGGTGTGGCATGACCTGCCGGACCCGTCTGCAGCCAGCGTCCCCACCCGCGAGCAGATCGATGCGGCCGCGAAGTTCAGCGGCGGTGAGGGCATCGCCTGGGCCGATGGCCTGGTGTACTTCACCACCAAGGGCGACAACCGCGTGTGGCGACTGGACACGCGCACCCAGCAGATCGACGTGCTGTACGACTTCATGAGTGCCACGACGCCCCATTTGCGCGGTGTGGACAACGTGACCATCACCGCCGCCGGCGATGTGCTGGTGGCCGAGGATGGCGGCGACATGCAGATCGTGTTGCTCGGGCCCGACGGCCTGGTGCTGCCGGTGGTGCAGGTGACCGGCCAGGACAAGTCCGAGATCTGCGGCCCGGCCTTCGACCCCTCGTTCCAGCGTCTGTACTTCTCCTCGCAGACCGGCCCGGATGACACGCCCGAGGGCGGCATCATTTACGAAATCAGTTTCCAACACACATACGAAAACCTCCCACAAGCAAAAAGGTAAGTCTATGAACCATTTCAGAAATCTGTTGCTGGGCGCGACCGTGCTCGGCGTGAGTGCCGGCGCCCAGGCGCAGTCAGGCGGCGAAGAGATCAACGAGATCACCGTGAGCGTGCGCCGCCCCATGGCCGAGAGCGTGGCGGCTGCGCTGGAAGTGCAGCGCAATTCCGACTCGCTGGTGAGCGTGCTGTCGGCCGATGCCATCGGCAACCTGCCCGACCAGAACATCGCCTTCGCCGTCGGCCGTCTGCCCGGCGTGGGCATCGAGCGCGACCAGGGTCAGGCGCGTTACGTGAATCTGCGCGCCGCGCCGAACTACTGGACCACCCTGTCCTTCGATGGTCTGAGCATCGTCAGCCCGGAAGGCCGTGCCTCGCGCTTCGACAACATCCCCTCGGCGATCGCGAAGCAGATCATCGTGCAGAAGGCCATCGTGCCCTCCATGGCGGGCAATACCGTGGCCGGCAATGTCGACATCATCACCCGCACCGGCTTTGACAACCCCGGCCAGAAGATCACCGGCAAGGTCGGTGCCGGCCGTGTGGATCTGGGCGGCGGCGACGAGCTGGACACCGCGCTGACCTACTCCAACGTGCTGCTGGACGGCCGTCTGGGCGTGCTGGCCCAGGGCTCCTACTACGAGCGCGAGATGGCCACCGACAATTGGGAGACCGATCCCTACCTGAGCAACACCACGGCCCCCACCAAGCGCTTCGCCCGCGAGCACGAGAACAAGCATTACCGGCTGACGCGCGAGAACTACTCGGCGTCGCTGCGCCTCGACTACCGTCCGGATGACAACAACACCGTGTTCGCCAGTTCGATCTACACGATGTTCCATGACGATGAACTGCGCGACAACTTCATCGTGCGTCTGGATCAGGGTACCGATGCTGCCGGCGCCGGCTACACCAGCGCGGGCTACATCACTGCCAATAATCCGGTGACAGGCACTGTCTACGGGGCGCGCATCAATGCCCGCATCGACTACCGCGACGTGGAAGAATGGGCGTTCACGAATACCATTGGGGGCGAGCATGCGCTCGATGCATGGAATGTCTCCTGGCGCCTCAATCGCACCGAGACGGACGACGGCCGCAACACGCCGGTGACGGCCGCGTTCCAGAGTCCGTCCAGCTTCGCGCTGCGTCCGACCATCGACTACGACTTCCGCGACGGTGACGAGAACACCATCCGCTTCTTCACCACCACCGGCACCACCAGCGCCCGTGGCAAGGGGCCGCAGATCAGCAACATCGAGGACTTCCAGTTCCCGATCCAGAGCATCGGTCAGCTGGAAGGCGGCGACAGCACGCTCGCCGACACCCTGAAGCTCGATCTGGATTACGACATGGAACTGATGGGTCGGCCCACCGTGCTGGAACTGGGCACGCTGTACACCGAGCGCACCAAAGAATCCGACGAGACGCTGTATCAGCGCAATTTCAGCGGCACCGGCATCCCGACCTGGGCCACGTTTGCCAGCGATCAGCGCTATCTGGGTGGCCAGGACCTGAACTACCGTTTCCGCTATACCAACGCGTCCTTCACCACCAATTTCATGAACGAGCAGATCCGCAGCGGGGCAGCCACGCTGCAGGATACGCGCGGCAATTACTGGAAAGTCACGGAAGAGATCACGGCGCTGTACGCCATGGCCACCACTGACTTCGACTGGGGCAATGTGGTGTACGGGGCCCGCGTGGAGCAGATCGACAACACCGGCGAGGCCTATGTCAGCTTCCCTGCTGTTGGCGCGACTCCCGCGCAGATGCGTCTGGTCAAGGTAAGCCGCGGCGACACCATGGTGTATCCGAGCGCCCACCTGAACTGGAACCTCAACGAGACGCTGAAGGCGCGTTTCGGCGTGACCACCTCCGCGTCACGCCCGGACTTCGATGATCTGCGTCCGAACTTCAGCATCAACGACGCCAACCAGACCATCTCTGGCGGCAACCCCGATGCGAAGCCGGAACAACAGACCGGTCTCGACGCCTACCTGGAGTGGTACCTGCCCTCCGGTGACTTCTTCTCTGCCGGCGTGTTCTACAAGAGCCTGCGGGATGTGCTGGTCAATCAGTCCAATGTGTTCGGACTGGACACCCTGGACGTGGCAGGCATCGACCGCTCCGGCTACATGCAGACTGCCAT
>Ga0255210_1000458_pt1 | contig 14921 bp, 18 predicted proteins | sample Miss_Yuk_RepA_8d_FD_188422 | JGI IMG/M metagenome (GOLD analysis project Ga0255210, IMG submission 188422) | Freshwater microbial communities from Mississippi River, Louisiana, United States - Miss_Yuk_RepA_8d | ecosystem: Environmental > Aquatic > Freshwater > River | place: USA: Louisiana...
CGGAAAGCCCACCGAGATCGATTATCTAAATGGTGTTGTCGTTGAGATTGCCCACCGGCATGGCATCAGCGCACCCACCCATCGCGCGATTCACAGCTTGGTCAAAATGCTCGAACACCACCCCATGCATGTGCCATTGCGGCAGTCCTAATTGAACGCACCCAAAAGCCCGCCCCCGAAGCGCACTGACTTTAGCGCATTTGAGTCGATACAGACCCGCTGGCATGACAATGATGTTTACCAGCACGTCAACAATGTTACTTACTATGCGTTTTTTGATACTGCAGTCAATAAAATTCTTGTGGATCGGGGCGTACTGAAGATTGCGGATAGCCCAGTTGTTGGACTGGTCGTTGAGACTCAATGTAAGTATTTCTCACCGATTGCTTTTCCGGATTTAGTACAGGTGGGGGTCTGCACGCGACACATTGGATCCAGTAGTGTCCGATATGAGATCGGTATTTTTCGTAATGAAGACCAGCAGGCATCAGCAGTCGGATACTTTATTCATGTCTATGTCGATCGGCGCAGTCAGCGTCCGGTCCCCATTCCTGAGCCGATCCGGCAGGTGCTGACGGATCTCTACCGGGCCGACAGTTTGTAGCGTTATTTGATGCCTTCGTAGCGGGTGCAGCTCCAGCCTAGAGTGTCAGAGGGTCCGCGCAGGTTGAGTCGGCCATCAATCGGGTTAAATTCGATTTCGTTTTCTTGATCTGTATCACGATAGCGACGCAGCGCACCAGCCTCTTCTTTGAAGCCAAACGTGCGCCCTCGGTAAGTCAGTGAAGTCGGAGTGATCTTGAGTTCGAACGTTTCTGCAGTGTTGAGATCTTGTTTGCAGTGATACTCCTGGGTTCGGGCTACACATCCCGCCATAAGCCATAGTGCCAATATCGCCAGAGGACGCATGATCAAGAGCCCGTTGGCTGCCCGAGGGTTGCGACAGGCCAGCCGTTGGGATACGCAGAGGGAATTGCTGCGCTGCAGTCTTGCTGATGCTGAGCGGCCAAGCTATTTTGATGCCCAGCCAGTGGTTCAAAGGGGATATTCATGTGTCGATGGGTTGCCTATGCAGGGCCAAATATTTTCCTAGAAGATCTCATTTTCCATCAGGAAAACTCCATCATCCATCAGAGTCTTTCCGCGAAACATTCCGAGTGGGTCACCAATGGCGACGGCTTCGGCGTAGCCTGGTATGGAAAACGCACGGCCCCAGGGCTTTTTAAGGATATCTTGCCGGCCTGGAATGACAGCAATCTTCGCTCGCTTGCTTCTCAAATTCAGTCCCGGCTATTTTTCGCGCATGTGCGGGCCTCCACGGGGACCGCTGTAACGCGCACCAACTGCCATCCCTTTACCTATAAGAATTGGGCATTGATGCACAATGGAAAGATTGGTGGCTGGTCTGTCTGCCGTAAAGAAATTGAGTCCTTGATTCACCATGATCTTTATCATCATCGGCAGGGCACTACCGATAGCGAGGCACTCTTTCTTGTCGCTTTGAGTAGCGGCTTGGTTGATGATCCGCGTCGGGCAATGGAGCGGGCCTGCCGGGAAGTGCTCCGTGTGATGCAGCGCTCTGGCGTTGATGAGCCGCTTCGCATATCGCTAGCCGTTACCGATGGGCAGGAGGTCTGGGCTTTTCGGTTCTCGAGTGATGGGCATTCGCCGACACTGTTTTATGGCACACCCCAGACCCGGGGTGAAAGCACTGATGCTGATGTGATTCACACCATTGCCTCAGAGCCCTCGGACTCCCAGGCTGATCATTGGCATGCGGTTTCTGAATCGAGCGGCGTCCACTGGACGTCAGGCAAGATCACTGCTTTTTCTCTGCAGCTTTAAATCGTGTTACACGCTACAGGAACCTGGCGAGCTCTCGAATATCTTCCTCCATCATCTCTCGCACTTCGATGGCCACAATTCGGCCGCGGCGATCAATGACAAAAACCTGCGGCAGGCCCTGGCGCTGGCGATAAATCGCGGTCCAGGCCTCGGTCGTCATTGCGGCTTGAAAGGCGTAGCCCCCTTTTTTCATATAAGCCACTGCAGCGTCTTTGGTTTTATCAAGACTGATGGTGATGACCTCTAGGCCGCGAGATTGATGCTCGCGATAGAAGCGATCCAAAAGCGGATTTTGCCGCGCACAAAAGGGGCACCAGGATGCCCAGAATTCAACGATGATGAGATTGCCCTGCAGGCGCTGCCAGTCCACTGGGCTGCCATCCAGCAGGGTCAGGGCGGGCGGCTGAAATTGCTGGCCAACGGCCAGTGGAATTTTCTGGGCAATGGCGGCTGGGCAAAGCGCTGCCAGCATTAAGCTTGCGATTGCCTGCCGGCGATAAGCGCGATGCCTACTTTCCGCGTACGGGCTTTGGTCGGATGGGCTGCCCATATGAAAAAATTGAAATCATTGACTTGGTAAAGGCCATTATAAAATCCATGATTCGATCATTGAGCTGTATTTCCGGGCCGCTGAACCGGTGGGCCATAGGCGCTCTCGGCATGGCTGGCCTCGCGCTACTGTTGACAGGCCTGCCACCGGCAGTCGCAACAACGCAGTCAAAAGATCTGATTCGGCCAGCGGCTGTGGCAAGCGGGATTTCCGTTCGGCTGCTTGCCGATGGGCTTGCGCATCCCTGGGGGCTAGCATGGCTGCCTTCGGGTGAGATCTTGATTACAGAGCGTGAGGGAGGTCTGCGAAAACTATCGCGTGATTTTTCGCGACTCTCCCCACCGATTGCAGGCCTGCCCAACACTCTGGTGGTCGAGGGCCAGGGCGGCCTGCTGGACATCGCGGTCCATCCGGAATTTACGAAAAACGGATGGATTTACCTCTCCTACACGCAGGGCCCAAGGGCTGCGGGGAGCGGGACTGCGCTGATGCGCGCACGCTTAAAAGAAGATCGTCTGATCGACAGCGAGCAGCTTTTTTCTATGCAGCCAAAATCTCGTGGTGGGCGGCACTTCGGGGGCCGGATTGTGTTTGATCGTCAGGGCATGCTGTATCTCACCCTTGGTGACCGTGGTGAAGAGGAACGCGCCCAGAGGTCCAATGACCACGCCGGATCGGTGATACGGCTGCACGATGACGGCCGAATTCCGGCCGACAACCCGTTTCGCGGCCGTCCAGGCTTTATGGCCGAGGCCTTCAGCCGAGGAAATCGCAATATTCAGGGGGCTGCAATCCATCCCGTGACCGGTGAATTGTGGGCCCACGAGCACGGGCCGCAGGGCGGTGATGAGGTCAATATCATTCGTAGCGGCCGAAACTATGGCTGGCCGACGATCACATTCGGCGCTAACTATGTGACCGGCACTCGCATCGGAGAGGGCAACCAGAAAGCGGGAATGGAGCAGCCCTTGCATGTCTGGACGCCATCCATTGCGCCATCAGGAATGGCCTTTTATTTCGGAAAGGTCTTTCCGCAGTGGCACGGTAGCCTATTCGTGGGTGCCCTCAGGGGTCAGTCGCTGGTGCGCCTTGTGCTTGATGGCGAGCGAATTGTTGTTGAGGAGCGGCTTTTGGTGAATCAGATTGGCCGTATTCGCGATGTACGCATTGGGCCAGACGGGTTGATTTATCTGCTAACCGATGCGCCAGACGGAAAACTTTTTCGTTTAGAGCCACGATAGGCTGCCCCGAGTAGCGGCAGCCTGATTCGCAGCGATTACTTCGATCGTGAAGGATTCTTTGCGGTATACGGTTCGCTGATTGAGCCCTCTAGGGTGTAGCCTGTGACGGCAAGGCCTGTATCCACCCGTGCTTCGCGAAGCATGCCCTGGACCCAAACTGTATCCATTGATGCGAGCTTGGATGTCGGTTTTTTCAATCTCACCAGAATGATTTGATTTGCTGGCGGCGGGGGCAGATGAATGCAGGCCCCGAAATAAGGCACGAGAAGAAATTCCGAGATCTGCTTGCGGTTTGCATCGAGCGAAACAACATACCCCGCAATACGGATGGCGGAATTGATGTGGGTCGGATCAATGGGTGCGTTATCCCATTTCTTTCGAAGCTGCTGCATGGCTTCGTTGGCCTGCTCCGAACCATCAACCAAAAATCCCAGGCGACCCACTGCCGCCATCTGAAGCTTGATCTCGTTGGCCCAGTGGGTGGGCAGTAGATCATCCCAGGTGATGGTTTTAACGGAAGTTGCGGGCTGGGCCCAGGCAGACAACGCCAGCAGCACGATAAAAGCAGCGAGAAAAATCAGCGATAAAAAGCGGTGGAATCTTTGGGTCATGGCCGGATCATGGACGCCTCATGCGGAAGGGGGATGCAGGCCATCATGCAGGGAATAGCGCATTGCTTTTAAGGCCGGCAGCAGGCTCGCCAAAAGGGTGAGCCCAAGCACTGAGCCGAGCGCAAGCCAGCCCTGTGAATCAAGGGGGCGCAACTTCAGGAATATTCCAAATTCTTGGGCGGCCCAGGGGCCAAACGTCGTAATCATGATTTGCAGCATTATCCAGCCGATCACAATTCCTGTGAGGCTGACCCATAAGGACTCAAGGAGAATCAGCCTTGTAATCCCCGCGGGACTCAGCCCCAGCGCCCGGAGCACAGCGAATTCTTTGCGTCGTGATGCAATCGAGAGCAGCAGTGTTGCGCAAATTCCCAATAATGCAGATGCGAGAACAAGCCAGCCGATGACGGATAACGTGACCTCAATTACGCCGAAGGCTTGCCAGAGCTCATCGAGGGTCACACCCGGCAAAATGGCCATGAGCGTGCCCGCCCCCAGCGATTCGATTGCGCGCCGGGCAGAAAAGATCTGGGTCCTTGACTCAAGGCCGATGAAGACCGCCGTGACTTGTGAGGGCTCAAGCCGCAGGGGATCCGATGGGATCGCCGAAGCCGACTGCTTGGGCTTTGAGCCGAATTCCCAACCGATGTGCATGGCCTCAAAGCCCGCCAGCGAGATCAGTACCGATCGGTCAATTGGCGACCCTGTTCTGCGCAGCACGCCGGTTACGGAAAAAGGCGTATCGGAATGATCTTCGGCTAAGCTGTCGCTGGCCCCGTGTGTCAGGGTGATGCTGCTGCCAACGGAGTGGCCCGACTTAGCAGCAACCTCAGCGCCGATCACGACATCGAAAAGCTTTGCAAAAGGGCCGCCGCTGGAAAAGCTCAGGCCCGATGGCCCGCCCACTTTGGAAAAAAACATGGGCGTTGTGCCCACTACCGGAAACCCCCGAAAGTGATCGCCTAACTGAACCGGCACCGCCCATGCCACCGAGGGCAGCTTGACGATGGTGTCCAGGTGGCCATAAGACATGCTGCGGACCGGCTGCCCTAAATGAAATACTGAGTACAGCAGCAGATTGCTGGGGCCGGTTCGGGATCCGACGATCAGGTCAACGCCGCTAATGGCATTGGAAAAGCTGTCGCGGGCATCTTCTCGCAGCTGCATGACGGCAAGCACCATGGCCACCGAAACAGCAATCGCTGCCACCAACAAGGAAAGCGGACCCCTGCGCGCCCACGCACTGCGGCCTGCGAGTGTGAGGCTGCTTAATGCCCAAATGCTCATGCCGCTTTTCTCTTGGCTTGGTTCATCACTGCGAGATCGATTGAGCGATCGAAAAATTGAGCCAACGCGCGTTGGTGGCTTACACAAATACAGGCCGCACCCGTGAGCTGTACCTGTTCCATCAGCAGCCGCATGAATTCCTGCTGCCGGTCTTCGTCAAGGGCTGAAGTTGGCTCATCAGCAAGTATCAGATCCGGAGCGCCAATGAGGGCCCGGGCCGCCGCGACCCGCTGCTGCTGTCCAACCGAGAGCTTATGGCTGGGCCGATGCCAGATGGTGGCTGGCAGGCCCAAGGCCTCCAATAGCCGTATTGCCTGGGCCTGAGCAGAGGCGTCCTGGGAAATACAGCGTTTTTCGCGTTGTGCAAAAAGCTGTGTTGGCAGAAGTACATTCTGCAGCACCGAGAGGTAGGGCAGCAGATTGAATTGCTGAAAGATCACGCCCATCTTCGCACCACGGAGTCGATCGCGGGCGGCGGCAGATCGGCTGAGGAGATCCTCGCCCAACACATTGAATAAGCGGGCCTTGGGCTGAATAACTCCTGAAATTAAACTCAATAGACTGGTCTTGCCAATGCCCGATGGTCCCTGAACCAGCAGCCGTTCACCCCGCGCCAGTTGAAATTGCGGCATCTCCAAAACGGACGGGCCGTGTGGCCAGGAAAACCGCAGATCCTCGATGGCGACAATGGATTTCATTGTTCTAAATTAGAGCACACCATGATGGTGCAAAAAGATACAAAGATGAGGCCGAGACCACGACCAGCGGTGACTGCGCGATCGATGGCGGCTATACGGCCCGGTGATCAATGGTGGGTTGTGCAGGATTTGAACCTGCGACCAACGGATTAAAAGTCCGCTGCTCTACCGACTGAGCTAACAACCCGTGGGGGAGACGAGAGCGGGACCGCCCTCATCACATAAAGCCTGAGATTTTAGCGGATTTCAAAGCCCTATGCATGGCGCTCCAGCCAACGCAGGCCCAGCCATCCCCCGACAATAATCGCAGCCGTAGCCACCACGCTCCCAAGCGCGAGTAGTGACATTCCGGTGATGCCCTGGCCGATTGTGCAGCCGAAGGCGGTCACGCCGCCGACCCCCATCAGTGCTGCGCCAATCAGGTGTCGGGCAAGGTCCGCCCGGTCGACAAAGCCCTCCCATCGAAATGTTTTGGAGCCGATCGCATGAATCATTGCGCCCAGCACAACGCCGCAGACGGTCGCGATGCTGAACGTCCAGCCCCGTGATGTATCGCTCCAGAACATCATCAGATCGAGCCAGTACGCGAGTGGCGCAACAAAGGTTAGCGATTCAATGCCCCGGGTATTGGTGGCGAGGAATCTGGCCTCAAGCGTATTGGGATCCTCTTCGATAAATCCGATGTTGCCGGTCGCGATCCATCCGGCAACAACCAGTAAGCCAATCACGATCCCACCAACAATGAGTCGCGGCTGGCGGCGAAGCTCCTGATTCAAAAAAATATAGCCGAGCAGTGCCATTACAATGATTGGCGTCACAGTGGTGCTGGCCGCACCGAGCAAGCTGGGCAAGTCCTGCCGGGTCGCGAAAGTGATCGTGATTTGTTCAAGCGTGTTGACACGCAGAACACCGAAAATTCCTCGCATGGTCATGTAGGCGAAGATCGCCATCACAACAAATACGACTACTGCTTTGAGGCTTCCGCCGCCGATTCGAACGAGATTGCGGCCGCCGCAGCCCGAAGACAGCACCATGCCAAAACCAAACAGGAGCCCGCCAACCAGATAGGAGAGCCAGAAAAACCGGGGGGCTGTATAAAACGCGTCCTTCACCACGATAAGGTCTGCCGCAATAAGGGCCTGCGTTCCGATTGTTGCCACCGCGATGGCCAGCAGCCACATGCGAAGCCGAGACCGATCACCGCTGGAATACCAGTCTGAGATCGCACCAAGGGTGCAGAAATTACTAAAACGCGATATCCATCCCAGCACCAGGCCGATGGCCAGGCCAATGAGTACTACCGTCAGTTCGAGTCGATCGAGTTCTTCGGGGTCAAGCATCCCCAAAGTTTACTTTGATGGGGCTGCTTTGGGCGTAGGCTTGGCGGCCGCCCCCGGCCGCAATGATTTCAGACGCTCCTTGGCATCAGCGGCAGCGGGAGAGTTGGGATAGGCCTTCACGAGGCCTTCCAAGATTCCTCGGGCAGTGTTCGGATTGCCAGACTCCGCCTGGGCGGCGGCCAGGTTGAGCGTGACCTGCGGCCGGGCGGGATGATTGGGATAGCGGTCCAGAAACTCCTGCCGGGCCGCGATCGCTGCCTTGTAGTTTTTGTCGGCGTAAAAGGCCGAGCCCTTGATCAGCAGCACATCAGGCGATAAGCGTGAATAAGGGTAGGCCTGCTGAAACGCATCCGAAGCAGTAACGGTCTTGGCAAAGTCACCGGCTTTTAACGCATCGCGGACTTCATCAAATCGTGTTTTTTCGCCGCGGCTAACTTCGATTGATGTTTTATCAAGCGTGACTAAAACTGGTTCGATCTGTTTTAGCCTCTGGTCAAGATCGCCATACAGATCTTTTTGCTGAGATTTTCCGGTGTTGAGATTTTGATTGGCTTCCTCGACGGTACCCCGCAGTCGAGCGACTTCAGACCGTAGCCTTTCGTTTTCGTTTAATAACTGGAGCTGGGTGCGAGAGGAGGCCTGAAGATTGCGCTCAAGCTCTGCGATGCGGTCAGTCAGCCTGGATTCGAGGGTCTCTAAGCGGGTTCTCAGATCAATGATAGCCCGGCGTGCTTCATCATCGGAGAAGATCGCGGCGGCCGGCCCTGTTAGCGAAAAAAGACCGAACCCCACACACAAGAAAATGGCCGCTCTCGATACCGAGGCGGCCATTGCCTTGAAAAACATCAAACGCATCAGCAAATGTTATCTAAGAATGAGATCTGCACGGCGATTCTCTGTCCATGCGGCCTCATTGGATCCTTTGGCCCGCGGTTTTTCCTCACCGTTGCTGACCGCTTCGGCGCGATTGCCGGCAACGCCCATCACACCCAGTGCTTTTGCGACCGCTTCGGCACGTTTTTGCCCGAGTGCTAAGTTGTATTCGGCGGTGCCACGCTCATCGGCATTGCCTTCGATGACGAGCCGCGCCTTGCTGTCAACTCTTAGGTAGTTGGAGAACGCTGTCAGTGTTGCCTGATACTCAGACTTCACTTCAAAGCGGTCGTAGTCAAAGTAGATGCTGGGTTTTACTTTCTCAAGCGCAGCGCGGGCTGCAGCGATTTCACGGGCGCGGGCTGCAGCAGCCGGATCTTCTGCGGGTGCTGCTGAGGGTGTCGGGGCGGCGGCAGCAGGTTTCTTATCTTCCAGTGGCACCTGCGAGGCGCAGCCTGCCAGGACTGCAATCGACAAGCTGCTTGCGATTAAAGTTGCACGGGACAATCGGTTTAATGGCAAAGCCATAGCTCCTCCTTGAGCGTTATTGTTCTAAGGCCAATTCTTACACAAAACCGCTCTTGGTCGTGATGTCTTTCAGTACCGGTGAGTCAGAAAGACGTGGCTGCGTGTGTTTGACTAGGGCAAACGGCCCCATGCGGGGCCTTTGACCTGGCTGCCCTCTGCAGAAAGCCGGGTTCTTAATTTTCCATCGATTGACACCGCAGAGAGCACATCACGCTCGCCGATGCGGCTGCTGTAGATGATCCATTTGCTGTTGGGTGCAAAGCTTGGTGAATCATCCTTGGGGCCTTCGCTCACCAGGGTCTCGCGTTGTGAGGCGAGTTCCATCACTGCGACACGAAATAATTTTTCGCGTCGTGTGATGTAAGCAAGGCTTTTGCCATCGGGGCTGATTTGAGGCCGGGCATTAAATGGCCCGCCGAAAGTGACGCGGCGTGCCTCGCCCCCTTCAACCGAGACCCGATAGATCTGCGCCGATCCGCCGCGATCGGAGGTAAAGAAAATTTCTTTTCCATCCGGAGTAAAAGTGGGCTCGGTATCAATCCCGGAGGATCGCGACAGCCGACGCAGTCCGCTGCCATCGGCATTCACGATATAGATTTGCGAGTTGCCATCCCGGGTCAGCACCACGGCAAGACGATTTCCATCCGGTGACCAGGCAGGCGCGCTGTTGCTGCCGCGTTCGTTGGCGATAATGGCCCGGCGGCCTGTTGCCAGCGTGTGCACATACACGATCGGCTTATTGATGCCATTGCGCTCTTCGAAGGAGACATAGGCCAGCCGCGTTCCATCCGGCGACCAGGTCAGAGAAATAATGGGCTCTTTGGAGCGCAGAGCAATCTGGGTGTTCTGGCCATCCGCATCGGAGACCACCAGACTGTAGACCGCGTCATCGCGGCGAACAAACGCGAGCCGGGTGGCAAAGAATCCGGGCTCACCGGTTAACTTTTCGTAAATAAAATCTGAAATGCGATGGGCAGTGCGCCGTGCTTCAAGCTCGGAGGCGGGTGCAGAAATCGCAAGGCCGCCGAGGCTTGCGTTGCGCGCGGTATCCAGAAGAATAAAGCGTGACTCGAGTCGGCTGTCGGCAGACAACCCGGTGCTGCCAATGACGAGTGCCTCGGCACCCTTCTGGCGCCATTCAGGAAACAGCGGCTCCATTGGGCTACGCTCGTTGAGCGCGGGCTGCGGCACACCGGCATCCACAATTGCGATAACGCCGCTTCGGGCGAGATTGGCCCGGATCACATCAGTGATGGTGCGCGAGAAGTTTCTTGCGGGCTCGGGTGCATCGAAGGGTGCGACTGCGACCGGAATCTGACGTGAGCCAACCCCAGTGATATCGATACGCAGCGGCGCCTGGGCCTGGACGGCGCCAGTGACCAGCGAGAGAAAAAAACCAAAAGCAGCCGCGATTTTCATATCGGCTGATTATAGTCAGCGGTCCTCTTTTGGACGAAAGGCAAGTTCTAATACCCGAGCGACTGTCCCGTCTTTGCGTTTTGGCAGGGGGCTTGCAGCCCAGACAGCCCGCTGCACGGCCTCATCCCAGGCGGGGGTGCCACTTGCGCGAATCAGCTTGACCGCCACCACCTCACCGGTGGGCAGCTGATCCACCTGAACAATTGCCTCAGGATTTGCTGCCGATCGATCGGGATAATTAATCCGCGCTTTGATTCGTGCTTGGATTAGCGATTCGTAATCCGCATCACGGCCAGTCTTCGATCCCACCTCGGCGCCGCCTGCAACCACACCGGTTTTGGTCGCTGCATCTTTGCCTGCGGCACCAGGTTTTGCGTTCGGGTCAATTCCTAGCCGGGCGAGTTCTGCCCGCCGCTGGGCTTCAAGCTGCTCAGCGGCTTTTTTCTCTGCGAGCTTTTTCTCCTGGGCTTTTTTCTGTGCCTCTTGCTGAGCCTTTACAACATCTGCTTTTGGCGGCTCGAGTTTCTTGGGCTCTTCCTTCTTAGGCTCAGTTTTTTTTAGCTCGTCTTTTTTCTTCAGAGCGATATCCGCTTTGGTCTCTGGCACCGGAGCAGCGGGAGCAGGTGGTGCGGGCCGCACGGCAGGCGCTGGCGGCGTAAACGTGGCAGGAATATCCCGCGGCATTGCGCTCCAGAGCTCTGCCTGCACAATGGGGGTGCGATCTTTCCACTGCAGCGACAGCAAAAGCGCTGCCGCCAGCAGGCCATGCATCAGCAATGCTGCACTGACGGCGTTTCGGCTCTCGCGTGCCTCGATGGCGAGCATGGCTATTCCTTGCGTAGATTTAGCCCAACGCGGGTATATCCCGCCCGCTGCAGTTGATCCATGGCGGCAACCACATGTTCGTAGCGCACTGCTTTTTCTGCTGAGATGATGATGGGCATGTCGGAGGCGGTGCCCATTGATTTGACCGCTGCCACGATTTCGTCGCGGCCAATCGGTTTTTCTTTTTCTCCCTCGGTATTGCGGCGAAGTGTCGTTGATCCATCCTGGCGAATGGTCACCTCCAGCGCTGCAACGGGGGTCTGGGCCGCCTGGCTTACTTTGGGTAGATCAATGGTGCCGGTCACGATCATGGGCGCAGTCACCATAAAGATAATCAGCAGCACCAGCGTGACGTCGACATAGGGCACGACGTTGATTTCACTCATCATTCGGCGTCTGCCGGATTTGCGAGAGGCGGTCGGGGCACCCATGGTGGTGTTGGCGCGTGCCTTAGCGGGCAGCCTGACGCTGCAAAATGTTGGAAAACTCTTCGATAAAGCCTTCGAATCGAATACTGAGATGATCGAGATCAGTGGCGTAGCGGTTATAGGCCACGACTGCAGGAATTGCGGCAAACAGGCCGATCGCAGTCGCGACCAGGGCTTCGGCAATGCCGGGCGCCACACTGGCTAAGGTCGCCTGCTGAACATTTGCCAGCCCTGTGAAGGCATGCATGATTCCCCAGACCGTGCCAAACAGTCCGATATATGGCGACACAGAGCCCGTCGAGGCCAGAAAGGGCAGATTCCGCTCAAGGCCATCAAGCTCGCGTTGAAAGGCGGCGCGCATCGCGCGGCGTGCACCATCAATCATGGCCGATGGCTCCGTGAGGGTGCCCGACCGCGATTTTAAAAATTCACGCATGCCAGATTCAAAGATTTTCGGCAGCGATCCGGGTAGATCTCCTTTTTCAGCTTTTTTATAAAGGGTCATCAGATCGCCGCCCGACCAGAAGACTTTTTCAAAGTCTTCGGTGTCTTGACGGGCCCGACGCATGGACTGCCATTTCTTAAAAATCACTGTCCAAGAAAGAATTGAAATACTGACCAAGAGTAGCATGACCAGCTGCACCGGCAGGCTCGCCTGGGTGATGAGTGTTAAGACAGAGAGATCGGGGCTCGCAGTCATATCTAAAAAAGCCTCTCATTGTGTTGTTGCGGTGGTGCCGTCTTTCCAAAATGGGCATACGCTGCTGAGGTTGCGATCCGTCCGCGGGGCGTGCGCTGTAAAAAGCCTTGCTGAATCAGATACGGCTCCAGCACATCTTCGATGGTGTCTTTGGCTTCGCCGATTGCGGCCGCTAGGTTATCCAGCCCGACGGGACCCCCGTCAAAGCGTTCAATAATGGCCTCCAGCAGCTTTCGGTCCATGAGATCAAAGCCCTCGCGGTCAACTTCGAGCAGGGAGAGTGCCTGATCCGCAATTGAAGCCGAGATGATGCCCTCATGTTTGACTTGGGCAATATCCCGGACTCGGCGCAGCAGCCGGTTGGCGACCCGCGGGGTACCGCGAGAGCGTTTGGCAATTTCGTGGGCTCCGGCCTCATCGATGACGGCCTTCAGCAGGCTCGCGGATCGCATGACGATGGTTTTGAGATCGTTGGCGTTATAGAACTCAAGCCGCGACACGATCCCGAATCGATCGCGTAGCGGATTGGTGAGCATGCCCGCACGCGTAGTTGCGCCCACCAATGTAAAGGGCTGGATGTCCAGTTTAATTGAGCGGGCGGCCGGGCCCTCGCCAATCATGATGTCGATCTGATAGTCCTCAAGGGCGGGATAAAGGATTTCCTCAACGACCGGACTGAGCCGGTGAATTTCATCAATAAAAAGAACGTCGTTACGCTCAAGGTTGGTCAGCAGCGCCGCCAAATCGCCAGGCCGCTCCAGCACCGGGCCAGAGGTCTGACGTAGATTGACACCAAGCTCCCTCGCGAGAATATGGGCCAGTGTGGTTTTGCCAAGCCCCGGGGGGCCGAAAAGCAGCACATGATCCAGGGCCTCGCTACGCTGCAGGGCCGCCTGGATGAATAAGCCAAGCTGATCCCGGACCTTGTCTTGCCCGATGTATTCGTTCAGACGCTGCGGCCGCAGGGCTCGCTCGATGGCTTCTTCAGCAGGCGTTTTGGACTGACCCGAGATAAGCCGCGGTGCATCGCCTTCGCCAACGCCAGAGAGATCTTCGTGCTCAATCATGGCCTTAGTTTACTTAGCCAGCTGCTTTAAGGCCTGACGAATGCCCTCGGATACTGAGACATTCTGGCCAAGGGCCTTGATGGCGGGCAGGGCCTCACGCTCCGAGTAGCCCAATGCCAGCAGTGCATTGAGAATGTCCGCACTCGAGGTCAGAGGTGATGCTGCGGCCGTGCCGACGGCCTGGGCCATTCGCCCCTTAAGTTCCAGGATCAGGCGTTCGGCAGTTTTTTTGCCAATGCCCGGCACCCGGGTCAGCAGGCCCGTTTCCTGAAGACTCACCGCCTGCGCCAGCTGATCAACGGACAGCCCAGAGAGCACCGCCAGCGCAATCCGCGGGCCTACGCCGCTGACGCGGATGAGTTCCCGAAACGCGCTACGCTCTGGCTCGGTCGCAAAGCCGTAAAGCAGCTGTGCATCTTCACGAACAATAAGATGGGTCAGCAGTGTCGCGGGCCGGCCCAGATCGGGAAGTTCATACAGAGTGCTCATGGGTACATCGATCTCATAGCCCACACCCTGCACATCGATAATGACCCGCGGGGGCTGTTTCGCAATCAGGGTTCCAGAGATTCGGCCAATCATGATGGCCGCTATTGTCCCCTAGATTCAGCGTGCCGCAGCGCCCGCTGCATGCCCAGCGACTGCCACCAGGCCAGGGCGCAGGCCAGGGCATCGGCCGCATCAGCTCCCGGCGGACGGGCAAGCGCCAAGTGACGCTGCACCATGCGCTGGACTTGATCCTTGGTGGCCCGGCCGGATCCCACCACAGACTGTTTGATTTTTAAAGGAGTGATCTCTGCAATCGGCAGCTGATGCTCGGCAAGTGCAGCGATGGCCACGCCCCGCGCCTGGCCCAGCGACAGCGTGGATTTGGGGTTGACATTCACAAAGACCCGCTCGATCACTGCTTGATTGGGATGAAATTCTGAAATCAGCTGCCTGACACCTTGAAATAACTCGGCAAGCCGTTCGGGTTCAGAGCCACTGAGCTCGGGCCGAATGACGCCGCTGCCAACATAAATCACCCGCTGGCCTGAGAGTTCGATGACGCCGAATCCTGTTCGCCGCAGGCCAGGATCGATACCAAGGACTCTCATCTAAAAAAGATTGGCGATCGCGGCAGCGGATCAGTGACGAAAGTGCCGCATGCCGGTGAAGACCATGGCAACGCCCCGCTCATCGGCGGCAGCAATCACTTCCTCATCACGCACTGAGCCGCCGGGCTGTATGACGCACTGGGCGCCGGCCTCTGCCACCGCATCCAGTCCATCTCGAAACGGAAAAAACGCATCCGATGCAACTGCAGAGCCCTGAAGATTCAGCCCCGCATGCTGGGCCTTCATCGTGGCGATTCTGGCTGAATCAATACGACTCATCTGGCCCGCACCGACACCGAGTGTCATGCCACCCGCACAAAACACGATCGCATTGCTTTTTACCCAAGTGCAGACTTTCCAGGCAAAGAGCAGGTCTTCCAGTTGGGCGGCGGTTGGCTGAAGCCGGCTAACG
>Ga0255210_1000460_pt1 | contig 14901 bp, 18 predicted proteins | sample Miss_Yuk_RepA_8d_FD_188422 | JGI IMG/M metagenome (GOLD analysis project Ga0255210, IMG submission 188422) | Freshwater microbial communities from Mississippi River, Louisiana, United States - Miss_Yuk_RepA_8d | ecosystem: Environmental > Aquatic > Freshwater > River | place: USA: Louisiana...
GCCGCCCCTAGAACACCTTCCGGACCAGGCTGGCTTCCTCGTAGGCTTCAATATCCTTGAGCCGGTACAGGACCTTCCCCACGATCTTCAAGTACGGCGGCCCCTCGCCGACAGTGCGCCAGAGCTGTAGACGTGCGACCGAGCAGACCCAGCGATCGGCCAGCATTTTCTCGGTCAGGAGTTCTCGGCTAGGTTCGGCCGGGACCTTTTGAACCTGAAGTAGGGGCTCGGACGGGGTCTCTCTTACGGCCGTTTTGGCGATGCTGTTGGACAGTACGTCCAACACGTCGCGGGTGCTTTCCGGCCGTGGCGTCGCAGAAGAGGGGTGGCCATGTGCCTCGGTGCTTGTATGGGGTGATTTCATACAAGTTCATACCGGTTGGCCAGGCGCTTTTTCTCAGCGTGGTGAGGCGGCTTTCGGCCAAAAGCCGACGGCCATAGCGGCGAACGTAGCATGGTGACGATAGGTACAGCAGCCATTCGGGTCAAATTAACAGTGTTGGCCGCAGACTGCTTTCTAACCAATGTTCTATTTCCAACCGCGGGAAATTACCAATTTCGACAAAATTAACCTGGATCAATATGGCGTTTCCATAACCACTGCGAGGAGACACCCATGGCCCAAGTCATCACCCAAAATGTATTCAAGCCTAATCCTGGCGCTGACATGTCCAAGTTGACGGCCTTGATAGCGGAAAGCGCGGCAATATGGCGTAAGCATGGTGCCGAAGTCACAATTTGGGCAGTTTCCGTCGGTGAAATCGGGAACATGGTGTTTGCTTGTCGCTACGACAGCTATGAGGCATATGGCAAATGTACCGATGCAGTTGTCGCCGACCCCGACTATCAGGCATGGTCGGTAAAAGCCACAGCCAGTGGCGTTAGCAGCTGGGTTCGAAGCAATCTCGCCCGTCAGCTTGCAATTTGATCTGCACTCTGGAGCCCTTGCTTTTCCGAGCAAGGGTTTCATTTGTTCCAAGCTACGGCTATTTGGACAGCGCGGTGATTGTCTGTTCAGCATAAATTGACCGCACGCAGTGTTCACGCCAATATGTGCTCTTTTCAAGAACCCTCAGCGATTATTTTGAAGTGAGAACAGAATGAAAACTATTGGCGAAATTGCCTCGTTGTGGCGATTCCCGGTCAAGTCGATGTGCGGCGAGCAACTTCAAGAGCTTGATGTTGGTATCAATGGCATCTTCGGGGACCGCGCTTATGCTTTACTGGATATCGCGACTGGAAAGGTCGCAAGCGCCAAAAGCAGCAAATTTTTTCCGGACTTGCTCAAATGTCGAGCCGAGTTCATATCAGCTCCGAGGCGTCTTGAAAAGATTCCCGCCGTGAAAATCACTTTTCCTGATGGCAGTTCAGTCCGCAGTGATGAGACTGGAGCAAACAACAAGCTCACCAGATTTTTTGGGCGGCAAGTGAAGTTGATTCAAACTGCGCCTGAAGATTTCACCATTGATCAGTTTCACCCCGACTTGGCAGGACTTGACCCTATCGGAAATCGCAACACCGTCGTTCCACAAAAGCTGGGGTCTGCGCTGTTCAAGGCCGCTGGCATGGCCTCTCCTGTCCCCTCTGGTTCGTTTCTGGATGTATTTCCGGTATCGGTCATCACCACTTCTACGTTGCAGAAACTCGAGGCTCTTGCGCCTGACAGTCTTTTTGATGAAGCCAGATTCCGGATGAACATGGTTGTGAAGACGGTTGACGAGGGGTTCGTCGAAAATTCCTGGGTTGGTCAAGCCCTCTCAATTGGAGGAATGGCTCAACTGTCAGTTGCCATGCTGGATCCCAGGTGTGTAATGACCACACTGGAGCAACCAGGATTGCCGCAAGATTTGGCAGTTCTACGAACCTTGGTTGCTCACAACCGGGTGGAGCTGCCAGGAATGGGAAATTTTCCATGTGCCGGCGTCTATGCTGTGGTTAAAACTGAAGGTAAAGCACAGGTGGGTAGCGCTGTTCTTATCTGAGCGTCAGGTAGTGGAAAAAGGATCTTTAACTCCAGCTGTCATGGGTAGCAGTACATCAAATCGAATGAGTCGCATTTAAGGTCAACTTTTAAATAGCCGCTTTGTTTAAGCTCCGATGACCGCAATGGGTCGAAAGCCGTCCTCTGCGGGAGAGGTTAGTTCGAATCCCTGGCCCCACCAAAAAACGATGCATCTGGACCTGAGCAGGTTAGTGGGGCTATCATTGCTGCTCCGCCAAAGGGCCCCGGTTTCCGGGGCTTTTTTGTACCTGAAATTCCCCAACCATGGGCTGAGCCCTTGTCTGAGATGAAACCATTGCTTGTTCTGATGTTTGCGGGTCTGTTGCAAGGTTGCACTTTGCTTGCCGTGGCCGATGCAGCAGGTTCTGCCGTGGTGTACGGTGTCAAGACCACGGTCAATGTGCTCGATGCCGTCACTCCCGACATCATCAATCGCAAGAAAGACTAAAAACAAGGGGCCTGTGAGGCCCCTTGTTCATGGTGAATATTTTGCTCAGATGCCGAGCCAGCCGTTGGTGCGGGCAAAGTGCAGTGCCTGCGTGCGGCTGTTCACGCCCAAGCGTCGGAACAGGCGCCAGAAGTGCACTTTGACAGTGTGCTCGCTGATGTTGAGCTTTTCGGCAATGTCGCGGTTGGATAAGCCTTGGTCCAGCATCAGGATCAGCTGTTTCTGACGCTTGGACAGCTTGGTCGGAACGTGGACCGGGGTGTCTTCACCCGCTTGATCTTCTTGCGGAAGCAGCAGGCTCTTGAGTGCCTGGATGATCTGGTTCGGGTTATTGCTTTTTTCGATGAAAGCATCGGCACCCGCACCAAGGCAGCGCTCTTCAAATTCCGTGGCGTCGGAACTGGTGACCACCGCCAGCGAAACATCGGGGTATTTGGCCTTGATGGTGTGGATACCCGATAAACCCAGGGTGTCGGGCAACTGCAGGTCGAGACAAAACAACTCTGCAGGACCGTTTTTTTCGACCGCCGTGTCCAGAACGTTCATTTTCGGCACGGGGACCACTTTGAGCCCGGGGCGCACCCGATGGATGAGCATGGTCAGCGCATCCCGCATCAGAGGATGATCTTCAATGACATAGACAGTCATGCTTCAGATAGTTTTGTTAGTTTAAAAGTACAACAATACCACTTCCAAAGCGGATATGCAATGTTGCCACCCCCGAATTGGGGATAATTTTGTCAAATTACTTGAATTGAATGATTTTTTCTAACTCTTGGGTGGCCAGGCGTTCATTGTCGAGGCTGAGGTCTGGGAAATGCTGCTTTCCAGTGGAGAGTGCCTTTGCGCCTTCTTGCTGAAGGCGGGCAATCAGCTGTCCGGCTTCACGTGGAGAGTCAAAACCCACACTTTGCAACAGCACTTGGCCCTGGGGTGTGACCAGCTTGAAATAGAACCGGCCATCTTTTTCCCGGTACTGCTTGAAGGTGGACAGGGCAGGTTTCTCGTCTTTGGTTGCGCTTTCAGTTCCCGAGGCCAATGCCAATGGCCGCAGACCCACTGCTTGGCGCAGTTCGCGGATGAAAGGCGTGGCCAGCCGGCGAGCCTTTTCTGCGCCAGCCAGCAAGATACGGTCGAGTTCGGCCGGATTGGCGATCAGCGCTTCGTATTTCTCGCGCATGGGGCCGACTTCACGATCAATGCGCTCGAAGAGGATCTGTTTGGCATCGCCCCAGGCAATGCCTTCGGCATAGGCTTTGGCCAGTGCTGCGGTTTCTTCGTTGGAGGCAAACGCCTGGTAGATCTGGAAAAGCGCCGAACCTTCGGTGGACTTGGGCTCGCCGGGTGCTTTGGAGTCGGTCACGATGCCCATGATGAGCTTGCGCAACTGGGCCGCAGGGGCGAACAGCGGGATGGTGTTGTCGTAGCTCTTGCTCATCTTGCGGCCATCCAGGCCGGGCAGCAGGGCGACAGATTCTTCCACCACGGCCTCGGGCAGCACGAAGTGTTCACCGTACAGGTGGTTGAAGCTGGACGCCATGTCGCGCGCCATCTCGATGTGCTGGATCTGGTCGCGGCCCACTGGCACCTTGTGGGCCTTGAACATCAGAATGTCGGCGCCCATCAGCACCGGGTACATGAACAGCCCGGCGGTCACATCGGCATCGGTGTCGTGACCGGCGGCATGGTTCTTGTCCATGGCGGCCTTGTAGGCGTGGGCGCGGTTGAGCAGGCCCTTGCCGGTCACGCAGGTCAGAAACCAGGTCAGTTCCGGAATCTCGGGAATGTCGGACTGGCGGTAGAACGTGACCTTGTCCGGGTCGAGGCCGGCAGCGATCCAGCTGGCCGCAATTTCCATGGTGGAGCGCTGGATGCGGGCCGGGTCGTCGCACTTGATCAGGGCGTGGTAGTCGGCCAGGAAGTAAAAACCATCGGTGCCCGGGTCGCGGCTCGCTTGCACGGTGGGGCGGATGGCGCCGACGTAATTGCCCAGATGGGGCGTGCCGGTGGTGGTGATGCCAGTGAGGACGCGGGTGCGGGGTGCAGAAGTCATAGGAACGATCAGCGGATCAGGAAACTCAGCGGGCTGAGCGCCAGCTTGATGAAGGCAAAGGTCAGGTCCATGAGCGGGCTCATCCACACCGAGTTGACAACGCCGGTGATCACCAGCGCCATGACGATGTAAAAGCCCCAGGGCTCGATGCGTGACACCGCCATGGCCTGACGCCAGGGCAGCAGACCCACCAGGATGCGGCCACCGTCCAGCGGTGGCAGCGGAAACAGGTTGAAGGCGAACATGACCACATTGGTCAGCATGCCGGCCTTGCACATCTCGATGAAGAAGCGCTCGGTCAGACCTGCCCCAGCCAGCACATACAACAGCACGCCCCACAGCAGCGCCTGCAGCAGGTTTGCACCCGGACCGGCCAGCGCCACCCAGACCATGTCGCGCTTGGGGTGGCGCAGGCGGTCAAACCGAACCGGCACAGGCTTGGCATAGCCGAACAGGAAGGCTCCGCCCGTACTGAAGTACAGCAACAAGGGCATCAGGATCGTACCGATCGGATCGATGTGCGGCACCGGGTTGAGCGTGACACGGCCCAGCATGGCGGCCGTGGGGTCGCCCAGACGCTGGGCGACATAGCCGTGAGCGGCCTCGTGCAACGTGATCGCGAAGATCACCGGCAGGGCGTAAATGAGAACGGTCTGGATGAGTTGGCTGGTGTCCACCCGCCGATTGTCTCAGACCTGCGAGGCGGCTCAGAGTCCCAGCAAGGCGGGATCGCCCTGACCCCGGCGCAGCAGCGTGGGCTCGTCGCCACTCATGTCCACCACGGTGGTGGGGGTGAGGGTACAGGCCCCGGCGTCGATCACCGCGCCGACCTGGTGTTCCAAGCGTTCTCGAATGATTTCCGGATCGTTCAGTGGCTCGGATTCATCGGGCAGTATGAGCGTGGCGGCGATCAGGGGCGCACCATGCAGTTCCAGCAAGTCCTGCAGCACCTTGTGGTCCGGCACACGCAGGCCCAGGGTCTTGCGCTGCGGATGGCTCAGGCGACGGGGGACCTCCTTGGTGGCTTCCAGAATGAATGTGAAAGGGCCGGGGGTGGCTTGCTTGACCAGGCGGAACTGCCGGTTGTCCACGCGGGCGTAATTGGCCAGTTCGCTCAGATCGCGGCACAGCAGTGTCAGGTGGTGCTTTTCATCAATGCCACGGATGCGGCGCAGCTGGTCGGCTGCAGCCTTGTCGTCCACATGGCAGACCAGAGCGTAGCTCGAGTCGGTGGGTACCGCCAGCACCTGGCCCTGATTGAGCAGCTGCACCGCCTGCTTGAGCAAACGGGGCTGGGGATTGTCGGGATGAACGGAAAAAAACTGTGCCATGGCTCAGGATTCTGGCAGCTCCAGCTTGACCCGGCTTTCGCGCAATGTGAGCCAGGCCCCCAGCGCGCCGCACAGCGCCACCAGCCCCATGCCGATCAATGTCCACTGGTCCGGGATGTGGTTGAACACCACCCAGCCGCCGATCACGGCAAAACCGATCTGGACATACATGTAGGGCGTGAGGGTGGCCGCTGGTGCGCGGCCATAGGCCAGGATCAGGAAGAAATGTCCCAGCGTGGCCATGACGCCCATCAGCACAAGCCGCACCCACGCCGTCCAGTCTGGCGGAGACTCCCAGATGAAGGGCAGCAACAGGGAGGCCAGCAGGGTCCCGGTCCAGCCGGTCAGCACATGGGTGGTGATCGGGTCCTCCTGCTCACTGGCCAGTTTGCTGGTCAGCACCTGAAAGCCGGAATTGGTGACCACCAGAACCAGAGGCAGCAGCAAGGCCCAGTCAAAGTGCTGGGTGTCGGGGCGGATGATGACCATGGTTCCCGCAAAGCCACCCAGCACCAAGGCCCAGCGCTTGGCGCTGACATGCTCTTTGAGGGTCCAGGCTGCCAACAGCGTGATGACCAGCGGGGCCATCAGCACGATGGCCGTGAACTCGCCTACCGGCATGTATTTGAGGCTGAAGAAGGCCAGCAGGCTGCTGACAAACAGCAGCAGACCCCGGGCGAGCTGAAAACGCGGGTGACGCGTGAAGAACAGCTTGCGACCTCGGCCCTTCCACACAATCGCGGTGGTCACGACAGCCTGGAAAGCGTAGCGAAACCACAAAGCCACCAACAGGGACACGCTGGCGCTGATGCTCTTGGTGGTGGTGTCCAGTGTGGCAAAGCAGGCCGAAGCCAGAACTGCAAACCCGATGCCTGCCAGGCTGTGGTGCGCGGCCTTCTTCACTGGATGCGATCAGCCAGCAATTCCCACACAGGGGTGAGCTGGCCTGGCAGCCAGGGCAGGGCGCCCAAGTCGGTGTGGCTCTCGTCCGGGCTGTGAAAGTCGCTGCCGCGGGAGGCCGCCAAGCCGAATTCAAGGGCTGTTTCTGCATAACGTGCAGCTTCCTGTGCCGAATGGCTGCCGGTGACAACTTCAACGCCCCGACCGCCGTGGGTCTTGAATTCGGTGAACAGCGCGTATTCCTCATTCGGCGTGAAACTGTAACGCGCTGGGTGGGCGATGACAGCAATGCCGCCTGCATCGTTGATCCACTGCACGGCATCCTGCAGCCTCGCCCATCGGTGGGGCACAAAGCCCGGCTTGCCTTCGGTCAGGTATTTGCGAAACACCTCAGGCGTGTCCTTGCAGACGCCAGCTTCGACCAGAAAACGCGCGAAGTGCGTGCGCGAGATCAGCTCGGGGTTGCCCACGTATTTGAGTGCGCCTTCATAGGCCCCTTTGATGCCCACCTTGGCCAGTCCTTCGGACATTTCCTGGGCACGTTCACCGCGTCCGCCTCGGGTGCGGCGCAGGCCGTTGATCAAGGCCGTGTTGTGGTGGTCGAAGCCCAGCCCCACGATGTGCACGGTTTGCCCGGCAAAGGTGACGGAGATTTCGGTACCTGTCAGGTATTTCATGCCCTGACTGCGCGCGGCCTCCAGGGCCCTTTGCTGGCCTCCGACCTCGTCGTGGTCGGTCAGGGCCCAGAGTTCGACGCCGTTGGCTTTGGCGCGCTCGGCCAGCGCCTCCGGGGTCAGGGTGCCGTCGGAGACGGTGGAGTGGCAGTGCAGGTCGGCGTTGAGCATGGGATTCACCGAGCCATTCTAAGACGTGACATGGTCACGTCATGGGGGCCGCTCATAATGTCCCCATGATTGATCTCTGGCTGGTGCGGCATGGCGAAACCGACTGGAACCGCGAATTGCGGTTCCAGGGGCATCTGGACGCGCCACTCAACCCCCTGGGCTTGCAGCAGGCGCATCGACTGGGTCAGCACCTGGCCGAGCACGGTCCGCGTCCTTTGTTGGCCAGCGACCTGCTGCGCACGCGCCAGACGGCCGAGCCGCTGGCCGGGCAGTGGCAGACGTCCGCTTTGCCCGAGGTGCTGTGGCGCGAGCAGGCTTTTGGCGTCATTGAAGGGCTGACGCTGGCGGAGGTCCACGAGCGCCATCCGCAGGTGGTGGAAGGCTGGCGACGTCGTGATCCGGATTTCGCGCCCGAGGGGGGCGAGTCGCGCCGACAGTTCCATGCCCGCGTGATGCAGGCCGTGCAGATGCTGGTGCAGCGCTGTACCCAGGAGGGCTGGCAGTCGCCGCTGGTGGTGTCGCACGGCGGTGTGCTTGACATGATCTACCGCAGCGCCACCGGTCAGTCTCTGGCGGGGCCGCGCGAATGCACGATTCCCAATGCCGGGCTCAACCTCGTCCGAACCGACGGCGTGCGTTTCGAGATTGTGCAGTGGGCCCAGACCGATCACCTGCAGGGCTTGCCCCCTTCGGCGGTTTACCCACTTGCATCGCCCTCCAAAGGCTGAGGGTTCACGAGGCTCGGGGATAATCCGGGCATGAGTTTCCAGCGTCTTCAGTGGGGGGTGGCGTCATGGCTTTGATGATCACTGACGAATGCATCAACTGCGATGTGTGCGAGCCCGAGTGCCCGAACCAGGCGATCTACCTTGGGCCGGAGATTTACGAGATCAACCCGGACAAATGCACCGAGTGCGTAGGCCATTTTGACGAGCCGCAGTGCGTTCAGGTGTGCCCGGTGGCCTGCATCCCGGTCAACCCGCAGCGGGTGGAGTCGCAGGAGTCGCTCTGGGCGAAATACCGGCGTTTGACGTTGTCTTGAGTTTTTGCCTTGATTGAGCGTGGCAGGCGGTGAAGAGGAGAGGGCCGGGCTCCTCATGCTGCGGGTACGCAGAAATCGGCGGGCGGGCTATGCCCAATCCGTGACGGCAAACCACCAGAAAGCCATCAGGCCGAGTCGGCAGCAGGCGCAGCAGGCCGAGGCGGTTTCGGTCGAGGCGGCTTGCTGGTGTGGATCTTCACCATCGCCTTTTCCATGTCGCCCGCCAGCAGCAAGGGCAGGGCAGACACCGACCGATCAATGCTCGCGTGAATCGCCTCCCGGTGCTCGGCCATGGGTTTTTTGAGCACCCAGCTCACCACCTCCGCTTTGTGGCCCGGATGCCCCACGCCAATGCGCAGACGCCAATAGTCGGCCGTGCCCAGCTGTGCGTGGATGTCACGCAGACCGTTGTGACCTGCATGCGAGCCGCCTTTTTTCAGCTTGGCTTCGCCGGGCGCAATGTCCATCTCGTCGTGGGCCACCAGAATCTCGTCGGGCTGGATTTTGAAGAAGCGCGCCAGGGCCGCCACCGACTTGCCTGAGAGGTTCATGAAGGTCTGCGGCTGCAGCAACCAGACGTTTTGCCCGTTCACGCTGGTGCGTGCCACCAGCCCGTGATAGCTGCGCTCGGGCACGAGCGAAACCCTCAGTTCGCGAGCGACCGCATCAATGAACCAGAAGCCGGCGTTGTGGCGGGTGTCTTCGTATTCCGGGCCTGGATTGCCCAGGCCGACAAACAGTTTGATCATGGAACGGGATTATCGGATGTGCATTTGTGATCCGGAAACAAAAAAGCCCGCAGGTCTTGCGACGCTGCGGGCCCTTGGGACAGAGCGCAGGAATTACTTCTTGCCCTTGCCCTTGGCCGGAGCTTCTGCGGGGGCAGCAGCCGGGGCCACGATTTCTTCCTCAACCGGAACGGTCACGGAGACCAGCACCGGGTTCGGCTTGCCATGGGTGACGGCTTTCACGCCCTTGGGCAGCTGGATGTCGTCCAGGTGCAGGGACTTGCCGCTCTCCAGCTTGGACAGGTCCACGGCGATGAACTCGGGCAGGTCTGCAGGCAGGCAGTTCACTTCGAGTTCGTTCACGACGTGGTTGATCAGGCATTTGTCGCCCTTCACGGCGGGAGAGTTCTCTTCGCCGGAGTAGTGCAGCGGCACCTTCATGTGCAGCATGGTGTTGGCTTCCACGCGCTGGAAGTCGATGTGCAGCACCAGCTGGCGGAAGGGGTGCATCTGGTAGTCACGCAGCAGGACCTTGCTGGTCTGGCCGTTGAGTTCCATGTCCAGGATGCTGGCGTGGAAAGCTTCTTTTTTAAGGGCGTGCCACAGGGCGTTGTGGTCCAGTTCGATCAGCTTGGGTTCACCGGAACCACCGTACACGATGCCAGGCGTCTTGCCCGAATTGCGCAGACGGCGGCTCGCACCCGTACCCTGCTTGGAGCGCTCAAAAGCGACGAATTTCATAACATTCTCCTGATGGGACCGACCGCGACCAGTGCAGTCCCTGTTCAACAAAAAGCCTGCCAGTCAGCTGACGGCAGGCTGCGTGCGCCTGATGGCCCAGATCAGTTCTGGTCCGAGAACAGGCTCATCACCGACTCACCCTTGGCGATGCGCTGGATGGTTTCAGCCACCAGCGGACCCACGGAGAGTTGGCGAATTTTTTTGCAGGCGGCCGCATTGGCCGACAGCGGAATGGTGTTGGTCACGACCACTTCGTCCAGAGCGGTACCCTGAGCGATGCGTTCGATGGCCGGGCCCGAGAAGATCGGGTGCGTGCAATAGGCGTAGACGTTTTTGGCACCGCGGTCCTTGAGCACCTCGGCGGCTTTGACCAGGGTGCCAGCGGTGTCGATCATGTCGTCCATGATCACGCAGTTGCGGCCGTCGATGTCGCCGATCACATGCATCACTTCAGACACATTGGCCTTGGGGCGGCGCTTGTCGATGATGGCCAGGTCGCAGCCGAGTTGCTTGGCCAGCGCGCGGGCACGCACCACACCGCCCACATCGGGCGAGACCACGATCAGGTCTTCGTAGTTCTTCTGGCGCAGGTCACCCAGCAGCACGGGCGAGGCATAGATGTTGTCAACCGGGATGTCGAAGAAACCCTGGATCTGATCGGCGTGCAGGTCCATGGTGAGTACGCGGCCCACGCCCACAGCCTGGAGCATGTTCGCCACCACCTTGGCCGAAATGGGCACACGGGTGGAACGCGGACGGCGGTCCTGGCGGGCGTAGCCGAAGTAGGGGATGACGGCCGTGATGCGCTCGGCCGATGCGCGCTTGAGCGCGTCGACCATGATGAGCAGTTCCATCAGGTTTTCGTTGGTCGGCGCACAGGTCGACTGGATCACGAAAACATCGCGGGCACGGACGTTTTGCTTGAGCTCGACCGTGACTTCGCCGTCAGAAAAGCGGCCGACATCGACAGCGCCCAGTTCGGTGCCCAGGTTGCGGGCGATTTCGGCAGCCAGTGCGGGGTTGGCGTTGCCGGTGAACAGCATGAAATCGGGCTTGGAAGAAGAAGTCGGCTGCATGAGCATCCCAGCGATCAGCAAAACAGGGCCTAGACGGTATGTGTCATTTGGCAGGGGAGGAAGGACTCGAACCCTCGCATGCCGGAATCAAAATCCGGTGCCTTAACCAACTTGGCGACTCCCCTACACAGGTTGACTGTCTTGCGACAGCCCACCGATCAATTGTCGCTGGCTGCCCATCCCTGCAAGGGATGAACCTCCAAATTGCTGCATTCGCGAACGATCCAGTGGTCAGGCGCCTGGATCGCTGCGTTTCCTTGGGTGCAGTGTGCAAACACCGCGCTGCCGGAGCCCGTCATTCTAGCCTGAAGTCCGTGCGTTTCGAGCAGCTCGAGCGCTTTGGATACTTCGGGGCAAAGCATGTTTGCCACGGGCTGCAGGTCGTTGTGGCCAAAGCCGTAAGGATCTGCAGCAAAGACAGCGATTATAGCAGGTTTTGTAGACCGCTCGAGCAGGGGGTGACGAAAAATGCTGGCCGTTTCCACGCCGGCGGGTGGTTTGATCACGCAAAAGCGTGCTGCAGGCAGATCGATGGGGGTGATTTGCTCACCCACGCCTTCGACCCAGGCATTGCGCCCACGCAGGAAGAACGGCACATCGGCACCGAGTTGCAAGCCCAGCTCTTGCAGGCGATGCAAGGGCAGGTTCAGGCCCCACAGGCGATTGAGGGCCAGCAGCGTGGTGGCGGCATCAGACGAGCCCCCGCCCATCCCGGCCTGGGCCGGAATGCGTTTGTCAATGCTGATATCGGCACCTTGCGTGGTGCCTGTGGCTTTTTGCAGCAAAGCGGCCGCGCGGGTGATCAGGTCATCTGCGGGCAGGGCGGCTGTCAGGTCATGGCGTCGAATCTGGCTGTCTGCGCGCAACTCGAAGTGCAGCGTGTCGCACCAGTCGATCAGCATGAATACCGATTGCAGCAAGTGGTAGCCGTCTGCACGGCGCCCCGTCACGTGCAGGAACAAATTGAGCTTGGCCGGGGCCGGAACGTCGAACAAGGCTTTCATGCGGAAATGATTGGCAAGCGATGAGGTCAGATTCACTGATCGAGCACGATGCGCAGCAGGGCGGGCGGTGCCGGTTGCAAACGCCTGGCCGCGATGCGGCCCTGCTCCAGTGCACTCAGGTCAGCCTCCCAGCCCGCATGCGATAAAGGCCGTCCTTCAATCCAGTCAAACAAGGCCTGAACAGGCAATGGGGTCTGCACCAGCTGTTGAGCCAGCTGTTCCACACTCTGCTCGGTCCAACGCTCGGTGCCTCGCTCCAGCGTGGCTTGCCGTGGATTCCAGCTGAGCCGAGCCAGGATGCCGCCGATGGGATTGAACAGCGTCAGATCGCCTGCTTGCGGAGTACCTTGCAATTCGAAGGATGCCTGCAAATTCTGCGGGGGCTCGCTTTGGACCAGCAAGCCGATGCGTCCGGACCAGAACCGTGCCGGGCGTTCACGCGGCGGCGAAGCGCAGGCGCCCAGCAACAGGCCCAGCAGCGCAACCGCCATGCGGCGATTCATGGCTTGAAGCCCAGACGCTTCATGGTTTCAATCAGCGTCTCGTTGTCTGCCTTGAGCAACAGCCCTTCGCGCCAGATGCTCGCGGCCTCGCTTCGGCGGTCCAGCGACCACAGCACCTCTCCCAGGTGAGCTGCGATCTCGGCATCCGGCCTGGCCTGATAGGCTGCACGCAGGACACGCAAGGCCTCGTCCCGGCGTCCCATGCGAAACGCCACCCAGCCCAAACTGTCCTGAATAAAAGGGTCCTGTGGGGCCAACTCGACCGCTTTGAGGATCAGTGCATGTGCCTCATCGAGCCGGATGCCCCGATCTGCCAGGGAGTAGCCCAGGGCGTTGTAGGCATGGGCGTCCTGTGGGCGCAGGCGCATCAGCTTGCGCAGCACGGCCTCCATCTCGTCGAAGCGCCGCAGTTTTTCAAGCACCAGGGACTGTTCGGTGAGCAAATCGGGGTCGTCGGAAGCCTGCGCCAATGCCTGTTCAAGGGTGGTGTAGGCCTGCTGGGCCTGCTGGTGTTCCCGCAGCCAGCGCGACAAGGCCAGCAGCTTGCGCCGGGCCTGTTCGGCTGACACAGGCTGCGCCTGCGTCAGCACCAGGCGAGCTTCTTCCAGACGGCCTTGCTGCTCCAGCAGCTCGGCGCGGCGAATCGCCAGGCGCACCGGGTCCGCGCTGGCGGGGATCTGGTTAAGCCATTGACCGGCCTGTTCCAGTTCACCGCGTTGCTGCGCCAGCTGCGACAGAACCATCAAGGCTTCTGTCAGCCCGGCCTGTTGTTCCGCATCGGTGCCATCTTTGGCCAGTGCGACATGGCGTGTGAGGCTTTGTTGTGCCTGAGGGGCCTGGCCAAGATCGACCTGCAGCAGGCCCAGCAGCAGCCACCCGGGCGCAAAGGCTGGATGCTGCAGCGTCAGCTGCTGGAGCTGGGCCAGAGCTTCCTTGGGGGCCTGCAGGGCCACCAGGCTGCGGGCATAACCCAGGCGCAGGTCCGGCGAAACCGGGCCCTGCATCGCTTCATCCAGCATTTGCCGGATCTCGCTGGAGCCCGTGGACAAAAGGCTCAACCCCAGGATGAGCGGACCCTGAGCCTGTGAATCACTGGCATGGCCCTTGAGGGCGGCCTCAATGGCGGCAGGCAGTTGCTGTGCATCGCGATGCATGCGCCCGATGGTGGTCCAGGCCGTGGCCTGCAGGTTTTTTTGTTCCAGGCTGCGTCCCAGGGCCTTCTCGACCACTTTGGCAGCCAGGGCCTTGTCGGTGACACGGGCAAACACCCGGGGGATGGAGATGATGGCACCCTGTCTTTCGCTGGCTGGCAATTCGTCCAGCGAAATGGCCAACGCCTGGCCGGCTTCTTCGACCCGGTTGAGGGCCAGCAGGATCTGGAGGATGTAGCGGTTGGGCTCGGGTGCGCCGGGGATCTCGCGTTTCCAGGTTTGTGCAGCCTGCAAGGCCGCATCGCCCGAGCGCGCCTGCAGGGCAATGTCCACGGCACGCTGGAAGAGCGCAGGATCGCGTGTCTTGCGGGCGGCATCCAGGACCAATGAAAAGCCCGCACCCACTGAGCCTTGTCGCACCTGAAGCTCGCCCAGCAGCAGCTGGTAGAACATCACGGCATCCAGCGCGGAATTGGCCGGAGGGGTATCGGGCGCAGCCGACGGCTGTGCAGCCCGGACTTCACCTGTCAGCAGGCAGAAGAGCAAAACAGCGAAGCGCAACCGGGATTTCATGCGGGGATGATAATCCAGCGTCCCTGGCCCTTCGGGTGTCCGGGCCAACCTGTGTCCTGCATCGTTTTCCATGCCCGAACTGCCCGAAGTTGAAGTCACCCGCCTGAGCTTTGCCGAGCGCATTGCCGGTGCGCGCATTGAGGCATTGCGCATGGGCAAGCCGCTGCGCTGGCCTCTGGGGGTGGATGCGCAAGCCGTATGCGGACAGCATGTGCGTGCCGTACGCCGTCGCGGCAAGTACCTCTTGCTGGACCTCGATGACGGGCTCTTGCTGCTGCATTTGGGCATGTCAGGCAGCCTGAACTTTGCACCCCAGCAGCCGCCAGCGGGGGCGCATGACCACATGGACCTGGTGACCGACCGCGGCACTTTGCGCCTGCACGATCCGCGACGCTTTGGCGCCGTGGTCTGGGCGCCGTCCGAAGACTCCCCACAGGCCCGCAAGCTGCTTGGGCACCTGGGCGTGGAGCCGCTGAACGGTGGTTTTGATGCGATGGCCTTCCA
>Ga0255210_1000462_pt1 | contig 14886 bp, 18 predicted proteins | sample Miss_Yuk_RepA_8d_FD_188422 | JGI IMG/M metagenome (GOLD analysis project Ga0255210, IMG submission 188422) | Freshwater microbial communities from Mississippi River, Louisiana, United States - Miss_Yuk_RepA_8d | ecosystem: Environmental > Aquatic > Freshwater > River | place: USA: Louisiana...
CTCCTGCCAAGTGCGTGGACGCACCGAGTCCCCCGTCCAGGATTTGACGGACAGGTCACCAGCCTCAAGGTCCACGAACAAGGTGGCCTTGGCGGGCAGCGTGTGCAGCTGGCTGGTTTTGCCGATACCGGGAATGCCGACCAGGCAGATCTTGGCGCTGTGTTTTTCGCGCAGGCGTTCTTCAGCGGAGATGATGGGTAAAGACATCACTGCACCTCCACGCCGTTGAACTCGACCTTGATCGCGGGCTTGCCGCCCTTGACCGTGCGGGCATCCATGAACTGCTCTTTCATGTTCGTGGGCCAGGCCGTGAAACGCTTTTCCGACACCGAGAACTCCACGTCGATGTACTCGGACAGGGGCTCGCCTGCGGCTACGATGCGTTCGGCGATCGCTTTGAGCTTTTCCTGATCCCAGCTCACGCGCTTGGGCAGGTCGTAGCTCACCGAGAGCGGCCCGTCGTTGAAGTGGGTGGAGCCGAAATCACGCCCTGAATCGAGCAATGCGCTGCGGCCCTGACCACCAAAGCGCAGCTCCATGGCAGCGTCGAGCTTTTGACGGTTTTCCTTGGCCCACTTGAGGAGCTCATCGAGGTTGGTAGTGGCCTCGAGCAACTTGGCGTGAGGCAGTGCGGCCAGCTGGTTGACCGACATTTCCGCAATCTCTGCGGGATAGACCATGAGGTTTGACATCGCTTAGACCTCCGCGCTTGCAAGACGGGAATGGGGGTTGGCGTACAAGCATTCGTGCTCGTAGGCCTCGATGTCTTCGAGTCGGTACATGACCTTGCCGCCGATCTTGAGATAGACCGGGCCAACGCCATCAGAGCGGTATCGCTCGACTGTGTGTACGGACTTGTTCCAACGGATGGCGAGCTCCTGCTGGGTCAGGTGCCGTGACCTGCTTGCTTCTGTCTGCATGTGCAGCTCCTTTGAGAGTTAAAAACCACCGGTTGACAACACTTGCTGTGCATTGCTGACCGATGGAGGTGATCCTCTCGAAGGGGGGTGTGCCAGGCGTTACTCAGACTACTCAGGGTCGTTACTCAAATGCGTTTCAAGCGTCCAAAATGCAAAAAACCCGGCCAGACTGGCGTCTGAACCGGGTGAAGATTTATGTTCTTTATTGCTCGTAGATGCCGTCTAGGTTGCTGCCACCGCTCTAGGTGATTGGATGCTCCGTTGATTCACAAAGTCGAAGCAAAGTCCGGGATCGGCAGCAATCGGCCAAGAGCCGACCCTCATACTGACTGTCAGAGCACCCGTATCGGCTGAATGCCGTCATTCAGATTGGCTGCGCGAATGACTTGCTGATTTTGAGCTGGTCATGTCTGATTAACGGCAGATACAGAGTGGACAGTTTCAGATTGACATTCTTACTGGTGAAAACACCTATGCCTTTTAATGAAATTTCTATTTCATTAAAAGAAATCAACACATAAAATAAAGACATTGATAGATGGAGACTCAGATGAACGAAGTAAACAAGGCGGCTCAAGAAGCGCCTCTTCGCAAGCGTGGACGCCCGCGTGCGGGACAAGAGCGAGACGATGGTGCCGCCAGCGTTGGTTCATTGTCACGCGGCCTTTTGATTTTGGATGTCTTGCGCCAAGCGCAGGGCTTCATGGCGCTGTCCGACATCTCGATCGAAGCCGGACTGGATGCCAGCACGACCCACCGCCTTTTGCAAGTGCTGACCGAAACCGGCTACGTTGTTCGGGATGACGCGCAAAAACGCTATTTGCCGGGCCCGCGCGCGCTCTCACCTCTGTCGCTGTTTCATCCACTCTTGCAACTGCGCAATGAGGTCATGCCGGTGCTCAAAATGCTGCATGACGAGATCGGCGAGACCGCTGCGCTGATCCTGTTCTTGGGGCGCGAGCGTCTGATCGTGGAGTTCTCGCGTGCAAATAACCAATTGACCCCGTATTACGACACGTGGCTGCGTAGCCCGTTGACTGGCTCTGCTTCGGGGAAGTTGTTGTTGGCCTGGATGTCTGAAGATGAGCGAAGCGATTTGCTTGGTAGCGGCCCTTATACCGCCCACACGCCCAAGACCGTGACAGACCCGGTTGCTTTGCTGCGAGATATGGACACTGTGCGCGAGCAAGGTTTTGCTGTGGCTCGGGAAGATGGTTTTCAAGGCATTGTGTCTGTGGGTACGCCCTTGGTGTTTCAGGCAGATGGACAACCGATTGGTTGTCTGACCTATACGGCGTTAAGCGCAGCACTCACACCCGATAAAGAGGCTGAAGCCATCGCGAAACTGCGGGATGCGGCCAATTTTTTGGTGATTGGCGCACCGGCTTTGCAAGCCTTTAAGAACTGGGCTCCACGTGGAGCCGGTCGACGCTAAGCGGAAATAGCACTCTGGACTGAAAAAACTTCAGTCTTTTCTTTGACAAAAAAGGAGACCGACATGGCAAAAACTGCCGTTCAGTGGGTGGCTCGTCCACGCCTGCCTGATGACCACTATGTGTCATCGACCATCTATACCGATCCCAACATCTTTCAAGAAGAACACCAGAAGATTTTTGGCCACACCTGGAAATTTGTGTGTCATGAAAGTGAGCTGCCTTTGCCAGGTGATTTCCGAACGGTCGAGCATGTCGGCAAGCCGTTGCTGGTCACGCGTGGACAGAATGGCTCGATTCAGACTTTCTTTAACGCTTGTCCGCATCGAGGGGCCAAGCTGGTGAACGAGCCGCGTGGCAACGCTAAGAATTTCACGTGTTTTTTCCATCTGTGGTCATTCAACAACCAAGGTGAGTGCGTATCGATCACTGCCCCCAAAGGTTATGAGGAATGTGGCCTCACGCCCAAAGACTGTGGGCTCCGAAAGGTCAAGACGGCAGTCAAACTGGGCATGGTATTCGTCAACCTAGATGACAACGCTGAAGATTTTGAGAAGAACGTCGGTGACATCATGGCCTGCTTGGAAGAGCCAATGGGCACAGTGCCTTTGGAAGTGTTTCACATCCACCGTGTGGTGATGAAGTGCAACTGGAAGCAGTGGCATGAAACCAATATGGAGGCTTATCACGAGTGGGGCCATGTGGTGAACCGCACGACCGGCATTGTGGCTGATGGTTACAACGAAATGCTCACAGTTGTGAACGAGAACGGCCATGCCACAGTCAAGCCCCCCAAGCCGTTGGAAATCAAATATGACAAATACAAGGGTTGGGACAAGCGTGAAGCCAATCCGCTCCCAGGTTTGACGGCATCAGAATTTCGCGTAGTGGATTTGTTTCCCAACACCACAATCATCCTGCGTGCGACAACACTTCGCATCGATACCTGCATTCCGGTCGCGCCGGGTGTCACCATTTTGGAGCAGCGAGGTTTGGGCATCAAGGGCGAATCGCCAGAAGACCGCGCTGAACGGGTCAAACACCATAACCAATATTGGGGACCCATGGGGCGAAACATTTCTGAAGATGTTTTGTTTGTGGAGGCCGTGGAAGCAACCAATCGTGCTGGTACGTCTGAGTACGGAATCCTCGCGCGCCGCCAGGGCGGCAAGGGTCAGGACGACGAAATGATGCGCGCTTATTACCGCGTGTGGGCCCGAATGATGGGAAGGAAAGCATCCGATCCCCATGGTCAGAACAGCTGATGCAGGCAAGGAGTAAAAAATGAAAACTGAAACTATTCAACGTCTGATTTACAGCACAGCCATCACACTTGACGCAGAAAATTTCAAACCCTTTCTGGCCTTGTGCAGCGAAGATTTTCATTACTCCGTGGTTGCTTACAGCCCGGATCTGGGCATGGATATGACCTGGTTGAACCACGACCGCAAGTCCATGCAGGACATGCTGGCCATGATCCCGCAGCATGTTCGACTCAAAGGGTGCTTCAAGCGCCATGTGAGTGTCTACTTTGTGGACCCTACTGCTGATGGGCAGAGTGCCTCGGTGGTTTCCAGCGTGTTGTTGATTCATACAGACAGCGTCGGCGTTTCCAAAGTGTTTGCCGCAGGCAACTACGAAGACTTGGTTGACCTGACAGGTGACACGCCGCTTCTAAAGAAACGGCTGGTTCGTCTGGATACCCGTGATCTGAGTCCTGGCATTCACATTCCTGTTTGAAGGCTCAGATGACTAAACAAAAAATTCCTGTGGCAATTCTTGGCCCGGGCAACATCGGAACCGATTTGATTTACAAAATAGCCCGCAACCCGAATTTCGAGTTGGTGCTGATGGCAGGAATTGATCCAGCCTCAGAGGGGCTGGCACGTGCACGCGATCTGGGGGTGGCGACCTCAGCCGATGGTGTGCGAGCTGTACTAGAGGCGCGTCCGGCCATTGTTTTTGAAGCCACTTCGGCCTATGCGCATAAAGCCAATGCACCACTTTATAAGGATGCAGGCATCTTTGCTGTTGATCTAACACCGGCAAAGATGGGTCCAAGCATTGTGCCCTCAGTGAACATGAGCACCGATTTTTCGGCCATGAATGTGAACTTGATCTCGTGTGCTGCACAAGCCACCATTCCGCTGGTGCATGCCGTCTCGCGAATCACCCCGGTAAGCTACGCTGAAATTGCTGCTGGCTTGGCAAGCCATAGCGTGGGTCCTGGAACACGCCAGAACGTGGAGGAGTTTGCCTTCACCACCCAAAGTGCGATAGCCGCAATTGGTGGTGCCTCCAAGGCCAAGGCGTTGGTTGCCATCAATCCTGCCGAACCTCCTCAAATCATGCGAAACACTGTCTACACCATGGTGGCGGACGATGCAGATGATGAAGCCATCAAAGCGTCTATCCACGCCATGGTCAAGCAGGTGCAAAGCTATGTGCCGGGCTATCGCCTCACCATGGAGCCGTTTCGACGGGGTGACCATTTCATGGTCGGCATTGAAGTGGAAGGTGCAGGCGATTACTTACCCAAATATGCAGGCAACCTTGACATCATCAACGCGGCAGCGATCGCTGTCGCTGAAGGCTATGCCGCAACCCTGAATTGAGAACGCACCATGGCAAACATTACCTTTGTAGATGTGACACTGCGTGACGGAAATCATACGTACCGTCACCAATTCACACCCGAGATCATTCGAAACACTGCCGCTGCGTTGGATGCAGCTGGTGTTGACATGATTGAAGTGGGTCACGGCGATGGCATTGGCGGCAGCAGCTTGCATGTGGGCCGTGCGGCTGCTACAGACCGAGAATTATTGGAAGCAGCTTGTGGTGCCGTCAAGAATGCAAAAGTTGCGGTGTTCTTTGCACCTGGATTGGGCAATTTTTCCGACCTGGAAATGGCGGCCGAAGTTGGGGTGAAGGTGGTGCGTATGGCCACGCATGCGACCGAGGCAGACATCACAGAGCAACATATTCGGCGTGCCAAGGCCATGGGGTTGTATATCTGTGGCTACTTGGTTTCTGCAGGGATGGCTTCGCCTGAAAAGCTGGCTGAAGAAGCTCGCAAGATGGAGAGTTATGGTGCTGATTACATCAACTTGGCAGAGTCGCAAGGACACCTGGTTCCCAGTGAAGTAGCCGCTCGTGTGGCTGCGGTGCGTCGTGCGGTGAACATCCCCATTGGGTTTCATCCACACAACAATCTGGGATTGGCCATTGGCAATATCTTGGCTGCGATTGGCGAGGGGGCCAGCTTTGTGGATGGCAGCCTCAAGGGCTTTGGTGGTGGTGCAGGCAATGCACAGACAGAAGTGGCTGTGGCGGCGTTACTGCGCGCTGGGCACACACTGAAAACGGATCTGTTCAAGATCATGGATGCGGCTGCTGTCTTCAAAGCGCAAGTTGGCAGTTACCCCATGCCCGTTATTGAAAATGATTCCATTCTCATGGGCTATGCCAATGTCTACGGCGGCTATCTGCACCCGGTGCAAGAAGCAGCAAAGAAGTACGGCGTGGACCCGCGCGCCTTGGTCTTGCGCCTGGGTGCGCGTAAGGTGGTCGCTGCTCAGGAAGACATCGTGGTGGAAGAGGCGCAACGACTTGCTGCCGTCTCGCCCGTTTGATCCGAATGGTCAATTGAACAACAGAGAATTCACAATGGAACACCGCATTGAGCTTCGAATGCCGGATGCCATCCGGGTCTTCTCTTGTGAAAAGACTGAAAAGTTACTTTTTGCCGCTTTGCGTGCAGGCGTCGATCTACCGTATGGGTGTGCCACAGGAACCTGCGGTGGATGCAAGCTGTCACTGCAGCAAGGTCAGGTGCATACCGCATGGCCTGAGGCACCAGGCAACCGAGCTTTGCGCCACTCGTCAGATGTACTGGCGTGCCAAACTGTGCCAAACACCGATTGCGTGATCGATGTGCGCGCCCTGAAGTCAGGTCATAGCGGTGCTGTGCTGGCATATTTTGACGGTGTGCTGTCGCGAGTCACGCCGTGGGGAGACGGTCTGTACTGTGTGGACATTGAATTGGATCGCCCGCTGCCGTTTCTGCCAGGTCAATTTGTGCTTTTGGGCGTGGATGGTATAGCGGGTTACCGTGCTTATTCACCGTCAACAGCCAATCCTTTTGCGACTCGACTGCAATTGGTGATTCGCAAATCAGTCCAAGGTCAGATGACATCGTTGTTGTGTGACCCGAATCGAGTTGGACAATCCTTGAAGGTGCTAGGACCTATGGGGCATGCCCATGTCCGTTCGGGTGTTGATGGCGACTTGGCTGTGTTGACCGGAGGATCGGGCAGTGCCGTTGCCTTGTCTTTGCTCGATTGGGTCAACCATAGTGGTCATTTGCTCCACCACCGTATGGACCTTGTCTGTGGCTTGCGCACTGCAACACCCAGTCCACTGTTGGAGTCGCTATCCCGCGCAGCCTTGCGCTGGAAAGAGAAATTGAATGTGACTGTGGCCGTTTCTGAAACAGACGCCCAATTACCAGTCACGGATGGCATTCGCATTGAGCGCGGCATGGCACACGAAGTGGCAGCACGTTGCTACAAGCTGGACCAATGGAAGGAGCGAGCCGTGTTTGTGGCCGGTCCCGAAGTCATGGTGCAAGCAAGCATGCGCACCCTGATAAAGCAAGGCCAAATCTTTCCTGCCTCCATCCGCTTTGATAACTTTTCCTGAGCCCTTTTGGAGAAAACCATGAACCCTCGTGACGTTGAAATGTGGCAAGAAGCCTGCACAGTGGCCGACTTTTCAGATGAAGAGATGCGGGAATGCAGTGTGGGTGAGCAGCAGGTATTGCTGGTGCGTGTGGGTGAGGAATTCATCACTTGCCCGGCGCTGTGCCCTCATCTGGATGAACCACTGGTGTTTGGCATGGTGGACGGCAGCGTTCTTACCTGTACGAAACATGCTTGGCAGTGGGACCTGAAAACAGGCGACGCAATAGGGTTGGCCGAATGTCCCTTGCCTGTTGCTGCTGCACGTGTGGAAAACGGCAAGGTGATGGTCAATTTGGCCGCGCTGTGCAATGCCCCCACAAAGATCTGATTCTTTACCTTTCGCAACCAAAAAATATCATTTAACCGGAGACAAATCATGAAAACCAAATTCCTCAAAAGCTCCCTGGCGACTCTTGCCGTCATTTCAACACTTTGGAGTCCCGCAGCTCAGGCACAGAAAGTTATGCGCATTCAGGACTATCCTGGTTTGGGCAACTTCTTGGTGCGGGTGGCCAATGCCAATGGTTTGTGTGAAAAAAATGGCATCAAATGTGAACTTCGTCCTCTGGTCAGCAGCCCACTTGGATTGCAAACTTTGATGGCTGGAGATCTGGAGGTTGCCTTTGTTTCATCGGACTCCTTGATTCAGGCGACCAACAAGGGCGCAGACTTGAAGGTCATCGGTAGTGGTTCGCGTGACCCAGTGTTTTTCATGATGGCCGCAGCAGGCCTGTCCATGCCGAACGCTGCTAAGGGTTATCCGGCCGTGATGCAAGATTTCAAAGGCAAGAAAATCGGCATCACAGCGCGTGGTTCTGGTGCCGAATTTGTGCTCAAGGACATGTTGCTGGATGCTGGCATGAAGCTCGATGATGTAATCATGGTCGCTGTCGGAGCTCCAAATACCGCCTTTCCTGCGATTGCAAACAAGCAAATCGATGCCCTGGTCCTTTTCACACCAATGGACGGATTCTGTGAGGTTGCAAAGGCCTGTACTGTCGTGGTAGACCCACGCAAGGGGCAAGGCCCAGCTGACATTATCAAAAGTCGTGGCGCATCCATGCTGCAGGTGATTCGAGGTGACTACGCGGCCAAGAATGCAGAATCGGTAGAGGCTTTTAGCAAAGTCATGCGAGAGGCCGAAGTCATAGCGCAGAATCCGGCCAATTTTTCTGCCATGCTGAAGATTGCCAGTGACACCTTCAAGATTGCGACAGAAGGTGGGGACAAGGTGTTGGAGATCTCCTTGCGAAACACCATGCCAGGCCTTCGTTTTGCGGCAGATGCTCAGGCGCTTCAGCACGTGGCTCAGTACAACTTCAAGAACGGCCAGATCGACAAAGTGGTGGATACCTCCAAGTTGCTCTACGCACGTTGAACTGACGCGGGACTTCTGAGCCATGATTTCAGCCAATAACGTGCAATTGAGTTTTGACGGCCACAACGATGTTTTGTCCGATGTGACTCTTCACATCGCAGACGGCGAGTTTGTGTCATTAGTCGGCCCCAGCGGATGCGGCAAGACCACGTTGCTCAATCTGTGCGCGGGGTTAGTACCTCACACAGGCAAGGGAACGATCGAAGTTGCCCATGGTGCGCCAAGAGTAGGCAATCCGCAAATTGCTTACATGCTGGCTCGCGACAGCCTGTTTCCTTGGAAGACGGCACTAGAAAATGCCGAATTCGGAGTGCGGGTACGGGGTGCATCGCCTGCAGAGGCAAGAGACCGTGCACGGGCAATGCTTGCAGAGGTGGGCTTGGGAGCCTTCGAAAATGCATTACCAAAATCACTCTCGCATGGCATGCGTCAGCGCACTGCACTGGCGCGCACATTTGCTATGGATGCGCCGGTTCTGTTGATGGATGAACCGTTTGGGGCACTTGATGCGCAGACTAAATTGCAACTCGAAGACTTGTTGCTGAAATTGTGTGATTTACACAAACACACCGTGTTGTTTGTTACCCATGACCTGAGTGAGGCGGTGGCCGTTTCAGATCGAGTGGTGGTGATGTCTTCACGTCCAGGTCGAATTGTTGCGGATGTACCTGTCGCGCTGCCACGCCCGCGATCGATTCGTGAGTTGCAGAAAGACCCAAGTTTCCACGAGCTGTATGCACAGCTGTGGTCTCACCTTGAATCAGGATGGACACGTCATGAAGGCTAAATCAATGCAATGGGCTGCTTTGCACGCGGCATTTATGGTGCTCGTCTTTGGAGCTGGAGAACTCGCCTCACGCCAAGGTTGGATTAATCCGACCTTTTTTGGCCGCCCAAGCGGTGTTGCCCTGTTTTTGTGGGAGAACCTGCAAACACTGAAACTTTGGACAGACTTGATGTGGACCATGACAGGTGTCATGGCGTCCTTTGTTTTGGGCAGCGTGGCAGCCTTTGCTGTGGGCTTGGCCTTTGTCCGATGGCCTCGCCTGGAGCAATTTTCGGAGCCTTACCTGAATGCCATTAATGTGATGCCTCGCATTGCGCTGGCTCCGCTTTTCATTCTTTGGTTTGGACTTGGGCTGGGCAGCAAGATCGCTGTGGGTTTTTCCTTGACCTTCTTCATTGTGCTATCGAGTACCGTTGCGGGTATTCGCAGCGTGAGTCAAGACCATATGACCTTGTGCAAAACGTTGGGAACGAGTGCTGTCGCTACCTTCTTTCAGGTGACTTTGCCTGGCGCAGTTCCCGTGATTTTCTCTGGATTGCGCCTGGGGTTGACCTATGCACTGTTTGGCGTAATCGGCGCAGAAATCATTGCGAGCGAGAAGGGCTTGGGACAGACGCTGGCCTATTTGAGCTCGATCTTTGACATCAATGGTGTGATGGCATTGCTGCTGATTCTGGCATTACTGGGTGTGGGCATTGTTCGTGCCATGACATTGATTGAGAAGCGTCTTCTGCATTGGCAATGACATTCCAAGTGCTTGCAATTATTCCAACAAACGAACAAGTTGATGTCTGAATCTAAGCGTTTCACTCCCGAAACTCGTTCTCCCGTTCTGTTGAAGGGGCGTCTGGCGTTTTTAGTTCCGTGGCATGCAAGATTGCCTGGAGTGTTGATGTGCGCTGTGATTACCATGGCGGCCACATTTCTGTCTGAGCACTACGGTGGGCCACAGTTGTTGTTTGCCCTATTAATCGGGTTGGCTTTCCATTTCGTGATGGAGCAACCAGGAATGCGCGCGGGCGTCGAGTTTTGCAGCAAGACATTGCTGCGTTTGGGGGTGGCGCTTCTTGGAATGCGCATTACTGCCTCACAAATTACTGGACTGGGTCTTCAAACAGCCTTGGTCGTTGTATTTGCGTTGGTCTCCACGATTTTGGTGGGATGGTTGCTGGCGCGCTTGATGGGACAGCCTGCACAACACGGCATTCTGAGTGGAGGTGCCGTGGCGATCTGCGGTGCATCGGCTGCCATGGCCATATCTTCGGTATTACCTCAATCGCCAGCCAATGAGCGTTTCACATTGTTGACCGTTGTGGGTGTGACGCTTTTGTCCACTTGTGCCATGGTTCTCTACCCTTGGATGCTCGCTTGGTTGGCATTGAGTCCTGCGGGAATGGGTACAGTTTTGGGAGGGACGATTCATGATGTCGCACAAGTTGTTGGTGCTGGTGCTCTTATGGGAGAAGAGCAACGCGATGTGGCCACTGTCGTGAAATTGTTTCGAGTCATGCTGCTGATGCCGGTCGCCATTGTTTTGACCATAATTTTTCGACGCCATGAAAATGTCAGTGTTGACAGCAAACCAGTGTCCATCGTTCCAGGATTTTTGTTGGGTTTTGTTGTGCTGGTATTGCTCGGAAGCACTGGAATTTTCACAGTAAGCAGCGCTGCATTCGCCAGTGAGGTATCTCGCAATTTGTTGGTCATGGCTATTGCTGCCGCAGGTGTCAAAACCACATTCAAAGATCTATTAGAACTTGGATGGCGGCCTTTGGTAATGTTGTTGACAGAGACCGTTTATATCGGCGCGGTAGTAACAGTATTGGTGTGGAAGCTGGAATAGCAAAAAGCACTTGGATTGAGTTCGAGTTGACCGATTTTCAATCGTTGTTCCTCAAGCTACGCTACTTGCAGAAAGATGTCGGCAAGTTCAATTAATTTATGACGTTAATCGCGGCGTGAATTTCCCTGGTAATTGAGACTATCTTCATAGTCCGAGGAAATTAGATCTAGCCAGAGCGGACTTTCGAGTTGGTGTTTGTGATGGACTGCAAAGGGTCGGTAACTGCCGCTCGCTTCAATATTCGGTCCCATTGTGCTTGCAAAAAACTCGGCCAGCCGAGTGTCTGAACCTGGTGAAACATTGGCAACTGCAAACAAATGGAAATCAGTGGGTCTGATCCTCCAGCGGGATCAGCAATTGGTAACGCTCATCGTCCCGGAGGTAGCGAATGAATCGTTTGTAGACCGACTTGTTGCGCTCGAACTCCTTGCTCGGGGAGAAGCTCTGCGACTGGGATCCACACTTGCGCTGCAAAGCGTCCTTGTCGAGCTCGTGGTCCAGGTCCTCCAGCAGTGCAATGATGATGAGCCGCTGCCGAGGCTCGAGCTCATAGCGCTCGCCATCCATCCAGACACAGGATTGCGATTCAACGTACTTCAGGGTGGTCGTAGGTGTTGCCTCTGCCATGACCTGTGTGGCCGTGCTCGCGCTCTCATCAAAGAACTCGAACCGGCTCTGACTGATGCGCGCGGTCATGCCCAGAAAGCGAACATCAAAGCCCTCGATGGGTGATGCCGCTGGCAGCGGCAAATCGGTGCTGGTGAGCACGACGCTGGACTCGGTGGTTTTTTCCAGGCGAATCTGCTCACGAAGCCTGTATGCCACTTCGGGTTTGTAGAGCTGGCGCGCGAAATACCAGGTCACCGGCTTGGCCCTGCCCGACTGCGTTGTGCCCAGTCGCCAGATCTGCTCGTGATCAATCACTTTGTGACCAGCACTGCCTAGCCCCAAGCCCGAGGCAAGGTTGTTGACCAACTTGGGCAGTGAGACCTTGTGGTTGGTGCAGTAGTGCCTGGGCGCCGTGACGTCCACACACTCGGGACACATGAGCAGGATTTGATCGCTGGACAGGTCCCGAACGACCCGCGCCAGCTCCACACCGCACTCCGGGCAATTGATCCATTGGTTGGAACTGCCGAGCACCAACATTCGCTCCCGGATCAGGTGTGTGGCCGCATCACTGGACTGGCCAAACAAGGTCTGTCCGTCGATCTGCGGCTTGTCCATTTCGAGCAGGCGGCACAGGACCTGGGTTGAATTGATTTGCGCCTGGCTCATCAAGCCGCCATCTGTTCAAAGGCTTCAAAGTCGCCCGGCGCGTCTTCCACCTCGATCACATCCAGCGCTTTGAGCACTGACTGGGCGATCGCCTGATTGCGCTCGGAGAGGTTCTTGATGGTCGATGACCCGGACGATTGCACCCCAAAGCTGAAGTGTGCGTGCTTGCCCTTGGCGTCGGGCTTCATGTACACGATCAAGGTCGCCGAGGCCATGGCGTATTCGGCCTCAAAGTAGCTGCTGACCTTGAGCAGCGCCAACGCCTCCTGAATGGCATCGGGCTTGTCCATCTCAGGGGTGGCCTCGACCTGAACGGCCACACCTGCCCTGCCAATGGGCTTGAAGCGGGCACGGCGCAGGCGCACCTTCTCTACGCCAAGGGCAGACCAGTCCACAACAGGCTCAAGCATGCCGTCGCGCAGCGCATTCAGACGGAATGACTTCTTCTCGATCTCCTCGGGCTCGATCTTCTGCCCCAGCACATGCTCCCCGAACAACTGAAGCACCGCTGCGTGGTTCTTGGCACCACCCTTGACGATGGACTCCACGATGCCTTGTGTGGGGTGGTACACCAGCGCCGTTTCAAGTGCAATTCGCGTGGTCACGCGGGTGAAGTTGCTCTGCTCAAAGTGGGCAATCGCGGTGACGGGGCCTTCCACATAGATGGTCACCTGAACACTGCTGTCCTTGGCGCGTTCGCTGACCTCGACGTGGCTGCTTTTGCCTGCGCCCACTTTCTTGTAAAGCTTGGTGACCTCCTCACAAAACGATTCAAGTTGCGCACGGTCCTTGGAGAGCTTGAGCCCGGCAGGAATCAGGTGCTTTTTCCAGAACTTGCCATTGGTCTTGGCCTGGAATGCAAGGTGCAGCTCGGCGTCACGGAATGCCTTGTCCCGAAAGGCCAGCATCCAAAGGGCGATCTCGCGCTCGGTGCGGTTGTCGAACGCGGCCAGCGCCAGCGGATCATCGGCGCAGATGCAGCGGAATTCCTGCACCGCTTGCGCGTTGGACATGGAGTGTGCACGCTTCAAATCATCGTGCCAGAGCATGAGGTCATGCTCCAGGTCTTTGCGCGCCTCAACCTCAAGGCCACCTTGCACCAGAGACTCTTCGAGCCGATCAAGCTCCTTGCCGACAAGGGCATGCAGCGTGTCAGCTGCGGCCTCCCAGTCGATGTTCAGCTTGGGGCTGATTTTGTGTTGTTGCGTGAACTCTCGCAGGGTGGGCATCGAGATATGACGCAAGAAGTGGCGGTCATTGAAAACTAGCATTTGTCGTCCTCCATCGTGTTTTTGAAAATAAGCAACCCCTCAGCGCTATCGCGCTGATTTTTTTATCTGTGTGGTGAGTTCGGGTGGACCTGGTCTTAGGTCTTGTAACGTCTGACCAAACCCACAAGAATTCCTATGACCTGAAGATTTCCCTGGGGATGTATCAAGGGGTACTTCTGGTTGTGGGGTTTGAGGGCGTATTGCCCCCTATCCCGCACGAGCTCTTTCAATGTGAACTCGTTGTCGACATTGGCAATCACGAAATCACCGGCCTTGGCCTTGCTTGATCGCTCAACTACGGCGAGGTCGCCGTCAAAAATGCCCGCTTCGATCATGGAGTCACCCTTGATGGGAATGACAAACGTCTCGTTGGGCTTTTTGACCAGGTACTCGTCGAACACCAGCGGCTGGCTACCCACATCAATGGCCGACACCGGCACGCCTGCGGGCACCGATGCGTCAATCATGGGTCGTGCAAAAAAGCGACTGCCTGGAATCCAGGCATCGTCGTCAACTGTTCGCTCAACAAACCCCTCGTCTGCCAACCGCCCCATGAGCTTGACCGCAGCCGAGCGCGACGAAAACCCCAAAAGGGCTGCAATGCGCTGAAGGCTGGGAATGCGCCTGTTGCTGGCGTAGTAGTCCCTCAGCGACTGCAGGTGCTCGTCATCTCGGTTGGGTGTTCTCATGGATTAAATCGGGGTTTGGTGTTGATTTCGACACCATTTTAGAGAACAAATCGACACCATGCAAACATCCCCATTTTTGGGGGTTTGCAGCGCATATTGGCCCGCTTTTGGCGAATTTACTGGGTTCGAAGCGGCACCTCCAGCAACGGCGCGTTGTGGGTCAGCCGTGAACTCTTGCAGCTATCGGGAAGGACAGCCTAGGGGTCGAAATTCAAAAATTTCTGCCCGTCCACAACCCCTGATCTCCCCATGATTGAAGTCACCTACAACGTCATCGACCCAGCTCAGATGACAGAGCACGAGCGCCAGCAAGAGGTCGCCCAGATCCTCGCTTTCGGCGTCATTCGCCTGTGTACCCAGGCTGCCCAGGAAATTGCGCAAAGAAAGCAGATTCAACTTGCTATGCCTGGCCACAAGAGCAATGGAATGGACTCCTCCACCCCGAAAGGGTTACTGTCGTAGCTCTATCACCAACCAGGAGACTCAGATGAAACAAATCGCTGTGATCGGAATCGACCTTGCCAAGAATGTTTTTCAGGTGC
>Ga0255210_1000467_pt1 | contig 14776 bp, 15 predicted proteins | sample Miss_Yuk_RepA_8d_FD_188422 | JGI IMG/M metagenome (GOLD analysis project Ga0255210, IMG submission 188422) | Freshwater microbial communities from Mississippi River, Louisiana, United States - Miss_Yuk_RepA_8d | ecosystem: Environmental > Aquatic > Freshwater > River | place: USA: Louisiana...
TCGGTGGTTTTTCCTAATTTGAAATTTACAAATTTAGATGCAATATTCAGAGTAATAATCATTAATCCGGCAAACAATTTACTATTATTGATATTCATAATGTTATCATTTAAATTCAACATCGCGCGTGAAAACATTGTTTTCCCTTTGAACATTTTTTTAATGGCTCCTCCAGTTGAACTCGTTCCTCCACCAGGTGCTCCAGGATTCATTAATATTGATAGATAAACAGTTTTGTCTTATTACCCTAGTCCCACACAATTTTCTTGGTTATCCTTTTTATGTATGGAAAGAAAGATTATATCATTATATTTTCGATTTTATCATTTTTAGCCGGATTCTATTTCTGTCTTACATATTCCGGGTCCGTTCCTAAACAAGAAGGTTTTGAAACCGATAAGAGTTGTCCGAATCTTCTCTTGAAAAAAGGCAATGTATTATTGTTATATAATTCAAACTCTCCTGAAGTTCCCGGACAAAATCCATTACCATTTTATAATTTAGATGAATATATCAATTATTTAGAAATTCAACGTAGAGCCGGAAAACGATGTCCAGTATTATTTTTACAATATGAAAATAATGCTCAAGGTGCTGATGTGTATCGTGTTAGAACAAGTCCATTCGACATGACCGGTGAAATACCTCGCGGAGTCGACCCTAATTTATTTATACGCGATTTGGGTCAATTATCAGGAACAGTTCCTACACAAATCCAAGGCACCCCTGTGAAAATTATCGATGCCAGTCGTGATTCCGGTTTCAATAAAGGATTCGCAGGTTTTGACCCAATCGGTCTTCATCAAGGACAATTCACCGAACTTGATGCGATTCATGAAAGTGGCACTCTTCTTCCCATAAGTGATAATCCAATGGACCCAAATTGGGGAGGTGTCCAATATACCAAAGATGCGGTTGATAGTGGAAAATATGAGGACAGATATGTAGCAAAACCGATGTTAACGAATCTGGGACCTGGAGGTACACGTGGTTCAGATATGAATGAATTGCCGGCAACTCTTGTCCCGAAACAAATCAAAAAAGTAAAAACATCGGAAAACTATGAGATTCCTAGTGGAGTTGATATCTCGAAATTACATGGACTTTTATTGCCTAAGAAAAAAAGTGAAACTGAACAATAATCTATAAATCGTTTTATACTTGATTTGAAACTGGTTGAAACACAATTTTCGGTGAACTTCGATGATTCGCACAAAACGATAATATTAAATAAGCAAATGCGATTCCGAATAATAGGAATAAAACAATGCCGGTTATTGTATTGGATTCATAAGTTCCAATACTATCAATAATACATGTTTCAGGATGTTTTGTCATTTGAAAAACTTCATACATATGATTTAATTTATATATATGATATTCGGTTGTAGTATTTTGTACAGGATATGATAATTTCGATTTAATCGGTGAATGACATTCTATGTTTTCGGGGTTTTCTTGTGATATTTGAACAAACCAATCATAGCATGCATATTTTTCGCATTTTTTTGTGGTTTTATCACACGATTCACATTCAATTGGTTTTGAATAAAATTCAACGATTTTTCCTTGAAAGGGTCGATAATATATACAACTCCCTGGCAAACTGGTGTCACATCCATCTAAGAACGCGATAAGAGAAACTATCAATAATACTATACATATCAATAATGGCCAAATATTTGATTTCGTGTAAGTCATGGATTTGTTTTTGATTTATGATAGCAATTATAATAAATCTGTGTGAATCAATTTTTGCGACGAGTTTTTCCACAAGATTTCCGATGAGTTTTTCTACAAGATTTGCGTCTACCTCCCATTTTATTGTTTTTATTGCTTTTATTTCTAAATTTTAGTTCTTCAATCATTTTTTTCCAATTTTTATCAAACACCTCATGTTCAGCCTTATATTTTTCATTCTCAGAATTTGCGAGTTTTTTTCGTAATTGTCTACGTGTAAAAATGTCTGCTTCACTTAATTGCTGTTTTACACTCTCGCGAATCAGTTCATTATGTAATGTGTGTCTCTTACGGATGCCTTCATCTGTCATTATTCTTTTACCATTCACCACAGTAAATAAAGGAACTGGAAATAATGGGTTTCCATTTTCATCTTTATAAGTATTTCCATTTTCATCTTTTAACATATGAAGCGGAATTTTTGCGTTTTGTTTTTGTTTTTTTATGTCCGACGCTAACTTTAATGAAGTCACCTTTCTGATTACTTTTGCTCTAGACACCGGATTTGCCCACATTGCTTTTCGATGTTCTTCTTCCGGTACAAGGTGTTCAAATATTTTTTGAGAATCAGGACTGAATTTATATTCTTCCATATTCGGGTTTTTATTCGGCGCGTCGTCTATATAAAATTCGTTTATATTCGCATTGTCAGTTACCCAGGCATATTTTCGTCGTTTTGACATATATTACAATGACACAATGTTATTATCCCAATAAGGATTTTAAATTACCTAAAACACGAATTTTTTCTTTATTATAAGGACGCATCGATTGTAAACATTGCTCATATGTTTTCCACTCTACAGCACTAATTTCATTATTTTCTTTTTTCGATATTCGGTTTGCAATCGTTTCACCATAATCTAAAACCACAATGAAATATTTATGTTTATAATTTTTATAATTTGACCCCATAAATGTTTCTTCTAATGGTAAAACGTTTTCCAATACATATTGTCTTATATTTGGAATACGATATCCTGTCTCTTCTATGAATTCACGAATCCCACATTCCAAATCAGTTTCTTGATAATTACGTCGTCCTTTTGGAAATCCCCATTCAGGTTCTATCCATTGTGTTGTTGACGCTTCAACTAAGTCTTTTAATGTAAACTCATTTTCTCTGTCTCTTAGAATATGAAATTTATCTCTAGATATCGTTTCTTCTTGTTTATATTTGGCCAAAGTTTGAGCATGATTTCCCCATACACCCCGCCATAATTGTTCAAATGGTTGTGATAGTAATCGCTGTTTTTCTTCGATTGTCATTTGGTCTATCATATTTTGAATATAATATCGGTTACTTACATTATATTTTCCTCTCATAAAATCTAGAAAACCTAATGTGTCTTTGCGACGAATCATTAAGTAATCATATTGATTATTTGATGGATTCCAACGAACCGCAATTATTCCAATACTAATAATTGGTAATTTACAATGATAAAAATGATGACCTTGTTTTCCACAGTTATTACAATAATTATTTGAAGATGACATGTTATCAATAAAAGTGTTTTTATCTTTATTTTTTATCGGTATATATTATAATATGGGATTCAACATAATTTTTGATACTATCAATCCTTATTTATCTTATGGTTACAGAACACTTGTTCAACCAATTATAAATCGAGAAAATCTTCCTTATGCTATGATTGGAATTACAAGTGTTATTTTAGCATATCAATTTATTGAACCAGATACAGATACAAATTCTAGTTCATCAAATTCAAGTCCAGATGTATCGAGTATGGTTTCTAATCTAATTCCTGAAGGAGAGCCAAAACCTGAAGAGCCAAAATTAGAAGAGCCAAAATTAGGCGGTTCCAAAAGAACTACAAAGAAAAAAAAGCGTATACAAAAATAGAAAAATAATATTAAATACCAATATACATGTCGAATTTTTTATTTCCAGAAAATCAATTAATCCTATGGAATTATTTACAAAAATATTCACAAATTGACCAATATTTTTATGATTGTTATCAAAACCCACGACAAGCAAAAGAGAAATGGTTTCAAAATTCAGTAGATGCTGTTTATTCCTCTTGGGCTCATAAGAGAATTAATGGTATTCGAACAATTGAAGATTTAAATAAATATGCTATTGGATTCATGTTAGAAGACGCACAAGCAATGATTGAGAGATTTCATTATGATCGTTCTCGAGGATTTTATCCTCAAAATCAAAATCAAAATCAAAATCCAATGATGAGAGAATATGAATATCGACAAAAAGAATATGAAAATCTAAATGAAAAAAAACAACCACCAAAATTAGGAGGTGTTGAACAACCCAAAGATGAAGCCATCCAAGATATTCAATCTCTTGTTGAAAGAGAAAAAAAAGAACGTGAACGTGAATTTCAAATAATTAGTAATAATACCAATGATAATATTATTGCTACTATTGTTCCAGATACTGACTCTGACCCTAAAAAAACAAGTATACGTTGGGGTGAGAATACTGAACATGAACATCAACATGTGAATATTTATGAATTAAAAGAGAAAATCGATGTTCTAGAGAAAAAAATAGAGGAAATCATTCTATTACTTTCGAAAACTATAACAACTGATGAATCGAATAATAAATTAAATGAGGAATCGAATGATAAATCTATATAATTGCTGCACCGAATGCCATATAAGTTGTCATTAACATCCAAAAGATTTCTGAAAATCTACGTTTAGCAACCACTTTCTCATAAAACTTTTTCATTACATCATCAATTGACATATCCTCGATTTTTGGCTTTTTCGATACATCTACACCACCTTTTTGTAGAGGTTGTGTATTATTTTTAAAGTTATTTAACCAATCCACTACTGGTTGTTGGATTTGAATCGCACCAAATGGATTGGGTTGTAATGTTGAATCGGATTGTTCAGGTGTTGAATTGGATTGTTCAGGTGTTGAATTGGATTGTCCAGGAGTTGAAATAGGTTGTTCAGAAGTTTCTTCGCCACCTCGTTGAGATGATGCTCCCTCCGGTCGCATCACATTCAAAAATCGCAAGAAATTCTCTATATAAAACGGTGTTATCATTACACTGTAATCGATAAACTGATTATCTTTTGGATTATTACGATTCTCGAAAATGCGACTTGTTATTTTTTTTAATGCGTCACCCCAAGTATTTGCCATATATCCTAATGTATTCTCAAAAATTCGAGGCAATAATGGAACCGCACCTATCGAAAACATTGAAAATCCATACATAAAGAAAAATAACAGTCCATTATACATAAATTCTCTTATAAAAAACACGGGGTTTGGTTTTTTATCAAATGCTACTATTTTTATTATAATTACTGTAAGTATTGAAATAATTGTTGCTACAAATACTATTAATAACCGGGAAAAAAAACGACTTCCAAAATCAAGTTTCGCATTTGTTTTCAGTTGTTCATATAATTTGGTGGCATCATATAATAATGACCCGTATAATGCTCGATACAATCCATAAAATCCTACAGTTATCACCATGAAAATACCGAAAATGCTTAATATTCCAAGACGACCTTTCTTTTCATCTAGTCTTTTGTATTCATTTTCCACAGTTTCTGAAGAATCTTCCATAATATTTTTCGCGTCGCCTATAATGTTTGTTACTTTTTCTGTCGAGGTGCTTTTCGTTTGGTCTACAACATTTGTTACTCTGTCTGCCGTTTTTTGTTGTGTGCTCATATATTCTTAATAGTTATCCAAAGTAGACCGGGATACCGCATTCTGATTTTGTTTTCGGAAATCGTAAAAAATCGAGTTTTTCTTTTTTATAAATGCGATACAATGGCAAAACAATTGGTATTATTATACGTCCATATCCAATTCCAGAATGAATTGTAATCATTGATAATAAATATCCAGTTTTTGCGGTGAGTAATCCTGATATCATAAAATAAGTATTCATTTCGAGAGACACCAATAGTGATTCAACAGCAAATTTACTTATGCCGGCTACCATATATTCATTTGTTGTACGTGCTTTCCTGAAAAACTGACATACGAATGGTGTTTTATAAATTTGTTCTAAATTCCATAATAGAAACATTTGGATTGGAAATATATTAGTTTGAATAAATCAATATATTTATATTTTAAGCGGACATTTCCATTTTAATAGCATCTCTTGATTGATATCCCGACACGATAAAATCATCGACTTGATAATCCTCGATTTTCTCTCTCACAATCCCATCTTTAAAACTAAGTTTCGGGAAATCAAGAGGTGAACGTGTTAATTGCTCTTTCAATGCCTCAATATGATTTTCATAAATATGTGCATTTCCTAAAAAATATACAAATTCATGGGCTATCAATCCGCAATGTTGTGCTATCAAATGTGTCAAAAAAGAATAAGATGCAATATTGAAAGGAACACCTAGACCTACATCTCCACTACGTTGATAGAGAGAACAAGATAAACGATTTCCATCATGTACATTGAATTGACAAAGAATATGACAAGGTGGAAGAGCCATCATATCAAGTTGCATAGGATTCCATGCGGTCATAATCATTCTTCTGCTTGTACGCTGAGAAGGGTCTTTCAATGTATCAATAATCTGTTGGAGTTGGTCTACACCTCTATATTGCGAACTGTCACCTGGATTTTTAGGATAATCAGCGCCAAACCCTCGCCATTGACTTCCATAAATGGGTCCAAGTTCATCTACTTCATAATTGTTTAAACCTCTTGAATCTAAGAATTCGCGAGAGCCATTCGCATCCCAAATATGAACTCCTTGCTCTCTTAAAATCTTATTATCAGTTTCTCCACGAATAAACCATAAGAGTTCTTTTAAACAAGTTTTCCATGCGGTTTTTTTCGTGGTTAGGATAGGAATGGTACCGTCTTGAAGAGAGAAACGCATGGAATTTCCGAAAATAGAAACAGTAGTTCCATTCCGACCCTCTTCGAAAAATCCTTGTGATAATATTTTTTGTATAAGATATAAATATTGATATTCTGGATGAACTTCGGCACATGTTTGTTCGGCTTGGTCAAATCTGGAAAAAACGAATTGATTGGAGAGAGGAATATTCATGATATGTTTAGCATGGGATTGTATCTTTATACTGATTGACTAAAAAAATAGATTCTTATTATATGACATACAATCCTAACTATAATTATCTTTTGGAATTAACGCGCAAATTTGAAAAATATAAAGATAATTACGATGTTTATGCTCTATCAAATTATATTGGCAATATTAGCCGACAATTATATGAATTAAGACAACAATATTATAGAATCCCTAATAAATTTATAGAAACTCATGACCCAGAACATTGGGTTGAAGATGGATTAAACAATTTGTTTCCAAATAATGAATCCATATCCTCATCAGAATCATCAACGGAGTCTTCAACCGAGTCTTCTAATTTTAATCCGAGAGTCGAGAGACGACAATATCCTTATAAAATTATTATCGACACTCATGGATGTGTTCATCGAAATAAAAAAGTAACTGTACCATTTCCTTTTGGGTCTCTCAAATATTATGCTGAACCTGGTCAAAGAGTAGTTTGTAAAAACAACATAGAAGAGATTATTTCGATATGTGAAGGAAAACATAAATTACATCCTTATGATACTAAATCCTCTAGAACAATAAAAAACGGTGAACCTCATATTGAAGTCGATGATATGAGGTTTTTATTGGACGCAAATCCGTTGAGAAATGTTTTTGTTTGTCATGAAGGAGAGATAACTCCTTTATGGGGGGAATATATTTCTGATGTTTTTAATCCAGATGGTACAATTTCTATCAAAGGATTATTCGAGGCATTGGTTAGTGAACTCAAATATGATGATAAATATCAAAATATACCTCTCGAACAGTTTGAAATTATTATAAGTTCTTGTATGACTTATTGCGGTGACGATGCCAGTGGCATCGTACGAACACATCTTCGTGGAAAAACACATAAAAAACGCTCCACCAAAAAACGCTCCACCAAAAAAAGTTCCACTAAAAAATAAATACAAACGATTTAGAGGAATCAATTGACATATAACTATCATTTGGCAAAAAAATGTCTGAAAAAACCCCACAAAACAATACAATCGAATGGTGGCGAAATATAACATCATTAATTGTTAGTATATCGGCAACTGCGATTTTGGCGAATTATTGGATAAGAGATGATAAATCAATGTTATATGCGGGAGCCAATTTGGCATTTTTACATTGTACTGTTGATTTGGCATTTACAAGTTCACCTGAGATTTGGTTTCATCATTTTATTGTAATTAGTTTCCGAATATTTCAATGGATATATGATGTTGATTTGACGAAAACGGATTTCTTAATGATCGAATTGATTCGTTCAGAATTAAGCACATTCTTTTTGGCAATGCGTCATATTCTAAAATACGTGAATCAAACAAACCATAAAACAACACTCACTAAAACACTCGAATCTTGGAATGAAACTGCATTTGTGATTTCTTTTATTTGGATTCGTCTTTGGTTATATGTCAATAATGCGATATTAGACCCCGAACTTTATCGATTATCGAATTTTAATATTACTGTCCAACAACCATTCGCAATTGTTTGGATTTATGGAACTGTATTTACTTTTCTATCCTTGAATTTGTATTGGTTTTCCCTGATTTTGAAAACATTATTCAAAAAATTAATTCCAAATTGGGCGACTATTCAACATGCGATTCGAAGCGAATTAATCCTCGAATATACTTTTTATTTGAATATTTTCATTGCTTTCCAAAACTATCATCAACGTATTTTGAATCACGCAAATCCAAATGAATTCTGGAATGGACTTGTTGATATGATTGGCATTGTGAATTTGTCAGCAAATAGTCATGAATATCATTATCAAGCAGGTGAATATTTAAAACGTGAACAATCTGAACAATCTGAACAATCTATTAAGAATTTTACGAATTTTTTAGAAACGGTTTCATCGCGTCAAACTAGATTAATTACTTCTTATATTAATGACTCTCTGGCAATTCAAATACGGTGTTTATTAGTTGTTATGGCATGGACTGATTTTTCAAGTCATTCCTCAATATTTATGTTTGTATTAAGCACTATAATACACTCAGTCAGTTTTTATAATTTCTATCATTATTTTTTGTCACATTATATGAATCATCGTCATTCAATTATAGCTTTCGATGATATTGATATTTTATTACCACATTTATTACCCATATTTTTCGATAATATTTTAATGATTCTCCATCCAGATTTAGAAATTTGGCAGAAAAATGGTCTTTTTATGATTATGGTATTATTTGCTTGTATGAAAAAATGCAAACCATTCTATCATTATAGTCATGTAGGAACTCATGTTTTATTATGGATACAAACTTATATTTTGTCTTATCATCGCTAATTATCGATTCTCTCATATAATAATAGTTTTCTATATTATATGATATTTAAAGTTGCGTCTGCGAAAACAAGAAAAAGGAAAAATAAAGGAGGAAACCGCATTCAAGGAGGAAACAAACATGGTTGTACTTATACAATCGAATTAATAACAGATAATGTTACTGGAACGACCAAATTTGCGTGTCCAATATGTAATACAAATATTGTTATTGGAAATAAAACAAATCTCAATAAAACAAATCCCAAAAATAAGGTTGAATCCCATTTAAATTCACATACTTACGAATGTTGTTTGTGTCCTCTCGGTAGTCATGTATATTGTGTTGGAAATGACAAAATAATGAGTTATCCAAAATTCAATAGTATGTCAGAATTAGTTACTCATTTTAAAACAATGAGAGATGATAGACATGCGTCAATTGTGAATAAAATCGGCAACAATTTGAATCTTCAACCACGAGAAATTAAACAATTATGCGATGATGTCAAAATGGAAGAATTTGAAACTAATAATAATAAATCTTTATCAAAAACAAAAAAATCAAAACCACAACGCACTCAAAAAGCAAAATCATCAAAAACCGTGAAAACAAAAAAAGAAGAAAACGAAAAAGTTGCTGTTGATGATATTAATATTAATATTCAAGAGAACGTAGAAAAGCCCGAAGAAGAGAAAGAAGAAGTTGCTGTTGATGGTATTAATGTTAACATTGAAGAGCCTATACAAGAATATATTCCATGGACATCAGAACAGATTCCTTTAATGTCATATTCAGAAAATGATATGAAAACATTTTGGCGGCCATTATTCAAAGACGAACAAGAATTCGATGAATTAAAAACATATATACATAATCACAAAACCACTCTCTGTGAAACTATAAAAAGATACATAAAAGCATATGAAACCAAGGACACAAATTCAACAAAACTACAAGAATTGCTATGTATTTTGTTTTATTTTGTCGGCATTATTGGAATGAAAATGACTCGTGTCGAAAAATATCGCATATTATTAAAAGGTGGAAAAGTAGGTCAAGTATTTGTATCCAAAGAAAACATTCAAGGCGAATTCAAACCAAGTGATGATATTGATTTACAAATAATATATGTATCCAAAGATGGCATAGATAAAGGTACTGATACCGAACGTAGACATATTGCAATGAAATTCATAGAATTGTTTCAATGGATATTGGAAGGAACTGAATATAGTGAACGTATATCGATTCTTATTCCAGAAGATCCGAGAGCCAGAAATCCAGATATTATTAAGATAAGTTTTCAATCAGAAAACGGATTTGTTGCTATAAGCGACATTAATTTCCGCGGGATTGACGCAAATATGTCCGAATATTATGTCAAAAAACGTATCACAAGTCATGAGTTTCATAAAATGTTTCGATTTAATTCACAATCTCTCGAAACTATGATTAAAGAGAAATTAGAATATCTGCTTATTTATTATACATTTCCTTATGTTAGACAAGGATATTATCATCTCTCTATCGTAAACAATCCGGAATATTTTAAAAATGTTATAGAGCCAATATTTCGGAAAATGACTAATAACATATATGAATATTATAAAGGTATTATCGAAGAATATACAAATGAAGAATCACGGAATCGTAATATATTATCATACGTAATCGGAGAGCAAAATCGTTATAGAGAAGTGTTAAGGAGAAATAAGAAGAACACAGAAGCTCAAATAGAAAAAAAAATAAATGAGAGAACAAAATCTTACAATGACCAGATTGAAGCATATTTATATGGTAATTATATACATACAATCAATGAATTGATTATGAGAGAGCAAACACAATTAAAATACTTGTATGAAAATGTATTGCCAAAATTCAAAACTCAAATTGAACTTTTATTGCCTTTAACCCAAGGAAAAACAGTGGAAAAGTTATTAGAAGAAATGAATGCGACTCCGAAATTTAATGGTGCGATAAATATTGCTAATTTTACGATTCATTACGTTCGATAACTGGTATAAAACATATTTGTTTTTTAATCATATATGTTTCAAAAATCGACATCCGATGAAAATCATATACCTTGGACAGAAAAATATCGTCCAAATAAATTCGAAGACATTGTTCTAGACCCATTGAACCGGCTTTTCTTTATGAATATTTTGGAAAAACAATATTTTCCAAATTTATTATTATATGGTCCACCTGGAACTGGAAAGACAACCACGATTATTAATTTAATCAATGCGTATCAAACTATGTTTCAATCTAAATCAATCGCACATGCGATAACCACTCATACATCTACAAATAATACGAATAAAAGTTTAGTGATTCATTTAAATGCGTCTGATGAGAGAGGTATTGATATTATTCGAAACCATATATATCAATTTGTAAATACGAAAAATTTATTTGATGTTGGTTATAAATTTGTAATATTGGATGAAGTTGATTATATGACAAAAAACGCACAACAAGCCTTGAAAAATTTATTACAAAGTTGTGGTTCAAATGTAAAATTTTGTTTGATATGTAATTATATTAGTAAAATCGAAGCCTCTTTACAACAAGAATTTATTTGTGTGCGTTTTAATCAATTGCCAAAAGTGAAAATACATTCATTTATTCGTGATATTTGTAATAAAGAATCTATACAATTATCAGACCATGCTATCAATGTTATTCAAAATATCTATAAATCAGATATAAGAAGTATGATTAATTTTATTCAATTGAATCAAAATATCTCTCTCGATAATGATAATATTATTCATAATGGTGTATGGAAAGATTTTCTAGAGTTATTAATTGCCAATGATTGGAATCTATACAAACCTGATATTGTCCGTTTCTTAGGAAAAACCAGTATTCATTATAATATCGATAAAAAACAAATCATCAAAGATTTTATGAATTATTTAATTGTAAGTGGGGTCGAGGATGACATTTGTTTAAAAGCACTTAAACAATTATCGTGAATTTATTCGGTGTAAAATCAATAGGATATATTATTCTTATTGATTTTTCTGAATTAAATAAGAGGTGGAGGTTGCCATGGATTTATTGTCGGTTCTGCGGTTTGCCAAGGTACAATTGGTATCTCTGGAACTTGAGGAGGTTGCCATGGATTTATTGTTGGAACTTGAGGTGGTTGCCATGGAACTGGTGTCGAACCAATTCCTCCTCCTGGAATTGATTTTTTATACATGATTTCTTGTAATCTCATATTTGCATCTTCTAATTCTTTTACTCTCGCAACTAATCTTTGAATCTCTCCACTTTGTTGATTCATTATCTCTATAATTTGTTGAGGTGTGAGAGGTGTTGGAGCCTGTCCAGGTTGTTGAATCATAATTTGCGCATTCTGGGCATTCTGTTTCGCAACTTCATCCGCCAATGTTTTTTCAATCTCTACAATTTGTTTCATCACATCCGGTTTATTTTTCGGCTCTCCCGGTTCATATTTCGCCAACAATTCATCAATATCATGTAAGAAAAATTTCTTGATATGTGCCTCTTCTGGTCGTTTGATAAAATCATCAACAGTAACTGGACTTGCTTTCATAAAATCAGGGTGTGGATTCGCCAATAATTTCCTCTTATCAAACGTATTATGTTCATGAGAGAAAACAAGAATCGTCTTATAAGGATCCAATTGTACAAAAGGAATCGTGTAATTTTTCAAGAAAGCCTTCTCTTCCGCCAATGCGGCATGATCCTCATATCGCGTATCTTTCAACATTTCTTTTCGAAACGCAAATGTACCCGCCGTCGCATGATTCGGACCATATGGACCACATTGCCACATCTGTTGAATATGTTTGAAATATACATACATCTCACTTGAACCCGCACATAATGCCTCTTTATTCTCTGTTAGTTTTTCTACAGCATGACTAATTCTTTCAGGAGGATAATAATCATCATCATCCATATAAACAATAATTGTACCGGAACATTTACTGTGCATAAAATTGCGTTTAGCACCAAGAGACATTTTCTCTTCTACTTCGAAATATTTGATTTGAGGAATCCCGGATTTCTCTATAAGGTCTCGAATACGGTCAGTTCCATCATCGACAATAATCCATTCGATTCGGTCTTTCGGATATGTTTGTGCGCGAAAACAATCGAACATAATAGGAATAAATGGACGACGATTAAATGTGGGTGTACATACACTCACGAGAGGATAAAACTTCTTTTTGAGTTTAGGTTGATGAACCGGTTTTTTTCCCATAGTACAAGAGAATAATAAAGAAAAGGAATCGATTGTTTAAGCAGTTTCTGTGCGGATAACAATTTATATTCAAAATCTCTCAAATGTATAAAATATGAATGATTGTATTCTTTTCGTATCAAATGCTGGATTCATTGATAAATTCTGTTCTACTTATGAATCATTACGTATAATTGGTGAGTGGACAGGAGATGTATGTCTTATTGTAGGTGATGATGTTAATGTTGACCGATTAAAAGAACATCCAAAAATAGTTGGTTTGCCAACCACAAAATCGGTAGGGAAACCTCTCGATATCTTGTATTTTCCGGATATTCATTTCACAGAAGCAACTGAACAATTTATCCAAATCACCAATCGCGAATGTGGAAAATCAGGAAACAAATTATTTCAATATCATAAATTCCACGTGTTTCAAGATTATTTTCGAAAATGGGACAGAATCTTATATTTAGATGTTGGAATGAAAATATATCAACCGATATCACCTCTCTTTTCATTATTGAAACCAGGATACATTGTCGCACATTCAGACAGTTGGCCTACAAATCGCTGGCGTCTTATTGACCAATTTCAATCTATGGTGAATTTTGAAGCCTATGAAGAACTTTGTGAAAATTATCCGACAGAATTGTTAATGGGTGATTATTTTCAAACAACTATGATGCTTTTCTCTCCGAAATCAATTATTCATGGAAACGTATTAGATGATTTGATTCATCTTGTAGAGAAATATCCAATCTGTCGCACCAATGACCAAGGCATCATTGCACTTTATTTCATCAATCGTAAACAATGGGCCCCATTACCAACTACCATGGTAGTTTCATTGCCATTTTCCAAACAAAAAGAAGAAACTGTATATACTTATGATTTTTGCGTTCGAAATAGCGATAAACCTTATATCATGACCAAATATTATGTATTTAATGACTAGATGGGGGACCGCATTGATGTGATTTTTTTCTCTTGTCAAAGTATAAAATAATGTCTAAGAAATTTGCTCTCTTAATTGGTATTAATTATTATAATACCCCCGATTGTTCTCTCCGTGGTTGTATTAATGATGTTATCAATATGTGTAATGTTTTAGTCGATGCGTATGATTATGATAGAAAAAACATTATTGTTTTGCGCGATGACGCAAATGATGCGGCATTTCTCCCTACACGTGCTAATATCATTGAACGTTTAAAATGGCTTATTACTCAAAGTGTCGCTGGTGCGACGGAAATATGGATACATTATAGTGGACATGGCTCTCAAATACGTGACCAAAACGGCGACGAAGTCGATGGACGCGATGAAATTATTTTGCCATGTGATTTTCGTGGAGCCGGTATTATTTCCGACGATGAACTCCAAACCGCATTACTTGCTATTAAATCGCCAACAATATGTGTATTTGATAGTTGTAATAGCG
>Ga0255210_1000469_pt1 | contig 14726 bp, 14 predicted proteins | sample Miss_Yuk_RepA_8d_FD_188422 | JGI IMG/M metagenome (GOLD analysis project Ga0255210, IMG submission 188422) | Freshwater microbial communities from Mississippi River, Louisiana, United States - Miss_Yuk_RepA_8d | ecosystem: Environmental > Aquatic > Freshwater > River | place: USA: Louisiana...
CTGGCTGTCGAGCATGGCCTCGTCCATGTTGATGTCGATGATCTGCGCACCGTTTTCGACCTGCTGGCGCGCCACGGCCAGGGCCTCTTCGTACTGGCCGTTCAGGATCATGCGCGCGAAGGCCTTGGAGCCGGTCACGTTGGTGCGCTCGCCCACGTTGACAAACAGGCTGCCCTCGCCGATGGAGACAGGCTCCAGGCCGGACAGCTTCATGGGGGGGACGGACACAGCAACAGACACGGGACTCACCTTCGGGGGCACAGGTGAGCGTCGTTGGCAAAGACAAGCCCCAAGCCTGACCTGCCTGGCTGGCGGGCTGCAACGCTCCTTGGGGAAGGGGTGATTTTACCAGCGCCCCTTCAGCAGGCCAGGCAGGCCTGCATCGCCGTGGCTTTTTGCTTGCGGGTTTCTTCCACAAGAAAGTCGAGAAAGACACGGGTACGCTGTGGCATGAACTTGCGACTGGGCACGGCAGCGTACATCGTCAAGCGACCGGTGATCCACGGCGCCAGGACCCGAACCAGTTCACCCCGGGTCAGGTAGGAGGCCACCATGTCGATGGCAATCGATGTGATCCCCGCCCCGTCCAGGGTGGCCCGCAGCAGGCTGTCGGTGTGGTTGGCCAGCAGCACGGGTTCAATCTCTACATCCAGAGGCTGGGCTGGGTTTTCAGGACACCACATGTGCCACAGCCGCGGCCTGACATGGGGCATTTTCAGACGGACGCAGTCGTGCTGCACCAGATCCTGCGGCTGTTTGGGCGCCCCCCGGCGCTTCAGGTAGGCTGGTGACGCCACCAGAATGGTTTCCGCCTCGATCACCTTGCGCGCCACCACATCGGCGTCAAAACTGTCATCGGCACCCAACAACGTGATGTCAAAGTCTTCAATCGGTGGCTCGCGCAGGGTCTCCACTTCCAGATCGATCACGATCTTGGGATGCCTCCTGCGGAACTCTGCCAGCAAAGGCGCCACCACATAAGTGGCCAATACCGGCGGCGCATGCAGGCGCAAGGTGCCCGCCAGCTCCGTGGTTTGCGAGCTGGCCATGGCATCGGCTTCGTCAATGTCCTGCAGGATGCTGCGCACACGCCCCAGGTATTGCTGACCAGCTTCGGTCAGTGACAGGCGGCGGGTGGAGCGTTGCAGCAAACGAGCGCCCAGGTGCTCCTCCAGATCGGCCACCAGCCGCGTCACCACAGGCGCTGACATGTCGAGCGCCCGCGCCGCAGCCGCAAATCCACCTTCATCAACCACGCGTTCAAACACGCGCATGGACAGCAAGCGATCCATGGTTTGGCACCTCCAGCAAGGCTTGGATTATTTCACATTCAGCAATGTGTAAGTTCTGATTCGGTTGTTTTTCTACGCGAATAGAAATTTTAAAGTTCAACCCATCGATGCAGCGCTTCCCATCAAGCCTCACCGATCTGGCCACCAGCCAAGTCATTTCGACAGGCAGGCCTATTGATCCAGAAAGGAAACGATCATGAACCGCACATATTTCTCTGCCATCGCCCTTGCTGCTGCCGCTTTCACCAGCGGCCACGCCCTCGCTGCCGACGCCAGCGCACCGAAGACCCGTGAGCAAGTCAAAGCCGAACTGGCCGAAGCCATCCGCACCGGCGACATCGTCGTCAACAGCGAGACCGGGCAGAAAGCCAATGAAGCGTTCCCCGGCCTGTACCCCGCCAAAGCCGCCGTTCAGGGCAAGACCCGCGAGCAGGTCAAGGCCGAACTGGCTGAAGCCATCCGCACCGGCAACATCGTCGTCAACAACGAGACCGGGCAGAAAGCCAATGAAGTCTTTCCCGGCCTGTACCCTGCCAAAGCCGCCGTTCAGGGCAAGACCCGCGAGCAGGTCAAGGCCGAACTGGCTGAAGCCATTCGCACGGGCAACATCGTCGCCGACAACGAAAGCGGTCTGAAACTCAACCAGTTGTACCCGCAGCGTTACGGCCGCACGCTCTGATTTTCGGCGTCCCCGATGCGAGGCCCGAACTGACCGCTGTTGAAATCAACGATCGCCTGCCGGATTTCCTGGGTCGTGTTCATCACGAACGGGCCATGGCCAACGATGGGCTCATTCAGTGGCTGGCCGCTGAGCAACAAGGCTTTCACCTCGGTGTCAGCGGTCAGCTCCAGGCTATCGCCTTCCTGTGACAGCACCACCAATTGGGCCTCGCCCGCAGTCTGTTCGCCATTCACGCGAACCTGACCGCCGAGCACCACCAGCGCATTGTTCCAGCCTTCATGCACGGGCAGATGTACGGTGTGTCCGGCTTTCAGGTTCAGATCCAGCACCTGCATGGGCGAGAAGGTGCGGGCCGCCCCAGCCGTCTGACCGAAGGTGCCGGCAATCACGCGCACCTCGCCGGCCCCCCCTTCCAGCGGCACACGCGCAATGTCTTTGTCCAGAACAGCCTGGTAGCCGGGCGGCGTCATCTTGTCCTTGGCCGGCAAATTGACCCACAGCTGGACCATGTGCAGGCGTCCGCCCTGCCGGGTGAACGTTTCGGAATGGAATTCCTCGTGCAGGATGCCGGCTCCCGCCGTCATCCACTGCACATCGCCCGGGCCGATCACGCCGCCCTGTCCCGTGGAGTCGCGGTGCGCCACTTCACCTTCATAGACGATGGTGACGGTCTCGAAACCGCGGTGCGGGTGCTGGCCCACGCCACGCGGGCGAACAGCAGGCGCAAAGTCAGCAGGGCCTGCGTAGTCGAGCATCAGAAACGGGCTGAGTTCGCGGCCCAGCCCTTGGTAGTCGAACAGGGAACGCACCGGGAAACCGTCGCCCACCCAATGGCCATGGGGGTTGCTGTAGATGCCTAGGACTGTTTTCATGACAAGGTTTCCGCAAAGTGGACACCCCAATGGTAATGAGCGCATGACGGCCTTGCCCGGGACTGCTTTTGGCGCATCCAGTTCCGAGTTACAAAACCGGAACAAATCCCTGCGGCTTGCCCGGTTGTAACTTTATTTCATAAACTGTCGGGAACCGGTTACATCCGTCTTCACGAGAAAGAACAGACATGGCGATCCAGCTTGGCATCAACGGTTTTGGCCGCATCGGCCGCATGGTGTTTCGCGCCGCAGTGCAGAACTTCGGCGACGACATCCAGATCGTCGGCATCAACGACCTGCTCGAGCCCGAGTACCTGGCCTACATGCTCGAATTCGACAGCGTGCACGGCCGCTTTGCGGGCTCGATTGCGGTCGAGGGCAACACCCTCATCGTCAACGGCCGCCGCATCCGCCTCACGCAGGAGCGCGACCCGGCCAACCTCCAGTGGAACGAGGTCGGCGCCGATGTGGTGATCGAGTCGACCGGCCTCTTCCTCGACAAGGACAGCGCCGGCAAGCACCTGGCCGCAGGCGCCAAGAAGGTGATCCTGTCGGCGCCATCCAAAGACGACACGCCCATGTTCGTCTACGGCGTGAACCACAGCGCCTATGCCGGTGAGGCCATCATCAGCAACGCCAGCTGCACCACCAACTGCCTGGCCCCGCTGGCCAAGGTGCTGCATGACAAATGGGGCATCCGGCGCGGCCTGATGACCACCGTGCACGCCACCACCGCCACACAGAAAACCGTGGACGGCCCCAGCAACAAGGACTGGCGCGGCGGTCGTGGCATTCTGGAAAACATCATCCCCAGCAGCACCGGCGCGGCCAAGGCGGTGGGCAAGGTGATCCCGGCGCTCAACGGCAAGCTCACGGGCGGCTCGGTGCGTGTGCCCACCAGCGATGTGTCGCTGGTGGACCTGACGGCCGAGCTGGCCACACCGGCCACTTACGCCGAGATCTGCGCCGAAATGAAGGCGCAAAGCCAGGGCGCGCTCCAGGGCGTGCTGGCCTACACCGAGTCCAAGGTGGTGTCCACCGATTTCCGCGGCGAGAGCGCCACCTGCGTGTTCGACGCCGACGCCGGCATGGCCCTGGACAGCACCTTCGTCAAGCTCATGGCCTGGTACGACAACGAATGGGGATACTCCAACAAGTGTCTGGAGATGGCCCGCGTCATCGGCCGCTGAAGGCCGCGTCAGCCGCTCAGTTTTCGCCGATCTTCAGTCCGTTGAGGCGGTACTGGGCCTTCACCAGCGAAGGCACCAGCTCGCTGCCGTAGCCCAGCGCGGCGGCCAGGTTCAGGGCCTGGTGCACGCTGGCACCGATCTGCGAATGGGCCTTCACGCCCTCGGTCAGGTGGCAGTAGTAACGCAGGTCCTTGGCGGCGTTGTTCAGCTCGAACTTCAGGCCCGTGAAGTCGCCGTCCAGCGTCTTGGCCATGGACTGGAACAGGCCCGAGTTGGCGCCGCCCACCGACACCACACGCACCAGCTGGCGCACGTCCACGCCGGCCTTGGTGCCCACGGCAAAGGCTTCGGCGGTGGCCGTACAAATGGCCTGCGACACGAAGTTGTTGAGCAGCTTGACGATGTGGCCCGCGCCCGTATCGCCCACGTGGAAAACGTTCTCGCAGTAGGTCTGCAGCAGCGGTGAAATCTTCTCGAACACCTCGTTGCTCGCGCCCACCATGGTGTTCAGGCGTCCCTGCTCGGCCTCGACCGGGGTGCGGGTAAGCGGCGCGTCCACATAAATCACGCCTTTTTCGGCGCACAGGGCGGCGAGGCGGCGCGTGGAATCGGGCTCGCTGGTGGAGGTGTCGATCACGATCAGGCCCGGGCGGGCCTTCGAGAGCAGGCCGTTCGGCCCAGCCACCACCGCCTCGACCTGGGGTGAACCGGTCACGCAGATCACCACCGCATCACAGACGGCCAGATCGGCATGGCTGGTGACCCGTTTGGCGCCTGCAGCCAGCAAGTCCTGGACCGGGTCCAGCCGCTGGTGCACCGTGATCGACAACTCAAAGCCCTTGGCCCGGATGTTCTTGGCCATGCCGTGGCCCATCAGGCCGGAAGCGCCGACAAAACCGATGTGTTTCATGGTGTCTCTTTCAGGAGTGGGAATGAAAACACCCATTCTGAAAGCGACTGAGTGCCAGCGTCTGTCGCCTGCGCGCAATTGGGCTCCAGCTTGCGCCGGAGCACGACGCCTCAGCCCAGGTGCTTGCCCACAATCCCCGCAAGTTCGAACATGGTGATCTGGTCCTTGCCGAAAACCTCGCGCAGCTTGCCATCGGCGTTGATGGCGCGTTTGTTGGCGGCGTCTTGCAGGTTATTGGCCTTGATGTAGTCCCAGATTTTCTTGACCACTTCGGTGCGGGCGTAGGTCCCGTCGCCGATCACGGCAGCCAGGGCTGCACTGGGTTTGAGCGTGCCCACAGCGGCCTTGCGGGGGGCCTTTTCGGCAGCGGCTTTTTTGGCGGCTGGCGCTTTCTTGGCTGCGGGGGCCTTGGCGGTTTTGGCTGCGGTTTTGGTGGCGGCCTTGCCAAACGGCGTCTTTTTGGCCGCCGCCTTGCGCGCCGGGTACTTGCCCTCGCGCTGCTCAAACTCGAAGCCGACCTTGCCCTCTTCGGGGTTCCAGGCCAGCATGGCCTTGAAGCTGCGGCGCGTGCGGTTGCTCACGAACTTGTCGAGCAAGTCGGTCTTGCCGGTGGCCAGCAATTTGCTGAATTGCTCGCGTTCGATGGGCTGCTGCAGGATGATCTGGCCGCTCTTGAAGTCGCAGCTGGGTGTCGGGTGCTCGTGGGTGGGCACGGCCTTGCTGCACACATAGTTGCTGCCGTGCTCGAACACCGGGCTGCCGCACTTGGGGCAGTGGCCCAGGCTTTGCTGCGCCGCAAAATCCACGATCTCGCCGGTGTCCTCGTCTTTGCCATCGTCGCCAAAGTCAAACTCGAGTTTCCACTGGGCTTCTTCTTCGTTGAACTTGAGCGCCAGCTCGGCCACAAAAGGCCAGCCCGCCTTGGAGCGGAAGCCTTCGAGCGGGCCGATCTTCTGGTCGCGCAGGAACTGGTCGGCCTCGGCGATCTCGAACGTGCGTCCACCGGGGGACTTGGTGAAGGAGAAGCCGCAGCCTTCGCTGGCGCCATCGGCACCGCAACAGGCAAAGCGGCGGTAGTTTTCCTTGACGACGCCGCCGCACTTTGGGCAGGGCGCCGACAGGGTGGCGTAGTCGCCCGGCACGGTGTCGCGGTCGTATTCCTTGGCCTTCTTGACGATGCGTTCGGTCATGGCCGCGATCTCGGCCATGAACTGGCCGCGGCTGAGCTTGCCCTGCTCCATCTGCGCGAGCTTGTATTCCCATTCACCCGTGAGTTCGGGGCGCGACAGTTCTTCCACCTGCAGGCCGCGCAGCAGCGTCATGAGCTGGAAGGCCTTGGCGGTCGGGATCAGCTCGCGGCCTTCGCGCAGCATGTACTTTTCATTGAGCAGGCCTTCGATGATGGCCGCGCGCGTGGCCGGGGTGCCCAGGCCTTTTTCCTGCATGGCTTCACGCAGCTCGTCGTCGTCCACCAGCTTGCCCGCGCCTTCCATGGCGCCCAGCAGCGTGGCTTCGGAATAGCGGGCCGGCGGGCGCGTCTTGAGGCCCTTGGCTTCGGCGCTTTCGGTGCGCACCATCTCGCCCGGTTTCACGGCCACCAGCATCTTGGCGTTTTCATCGCCTTCTTTTTCGGCTTCCTTGCCCCAGATGGCCTGCCAGCCGGGGTTGACCAACACCTTGCCCACGCTCTTGAAATGGTGACCTTGAACTTGGCTGATTCGCGTGGTCACCATGAACTGCGCGCTCGGGAAGAACACCGACATGAAGCGCTTGACCACCAGGTCATACAGCTTGAACTCGGCTTCACTCAAACCACTGGGCGCCTGCAACGTGGGGATGATGGCGAAGTGGTCCGACACCTTGCTGTTGTCGAACACGCGCGGGATCTTGCGGATGTAGTTGTTGTTGAGCGCGACCAGCGCGTGCGGCTGCAGGTGCTGGAAACCTTTGTCCGCCAGCATCTCGAAGGTTTGCTTGACCACCGGCACATAGTCTTCGGGCAGGTGGCGCGAGTCGGTTCGCGGGTAGGTCAGGGCCTTGTGTTTTTCGTACAGGCTTTGCGCCAGCGCCAGCGTGGTCTTGGCCGAAAAGCCAAAGCGGCCGTTGGCCTCGCGCTGCAGGCTGGTCAGGTCAAACAGGCCGGGCGAAGCCTCGGTCTTGGGCGTGGACTCTTCTGTGACCGTGGCGGCCTTGCCGCGCACGGCGTCGGCAATCTCGATGGCGCGGCGTGCGTCCCACAGGCGGTCGGCCTTCTTTTCCTTGTCTTCTGCGTCCTGCTTCCAGGCCGGATCAAACCACTTGCCGCCGTATTCACCGGCTTCGGCCAGGAAGCTCGCGTGGATTTCCCAATAGTCGCGGCTCACGAACTTGCGGATCTGCTCTTCGCGCTCAACGACAACGGCCAGCGTGGGCGTCTGCACGCGGCCCACGGTGGTCAAAAAGAAACCGCCGTCGCGCGAGTTGAACGCGGTCATGGCGCGCGTGCCGTTGATGCCCACCAGCCAGTCGGCCTCGGAGCGGCTGCGCGCGGCATCGGCCAGGCCCTGCATCTGCTGCTCGCTGCGCAGGTTGTCAAAGCCCTCGCGAATGGCCTGCGGCGTCATCGACTGCAGCCACAGGCGCTTGACCGGCTTGCCCAGGGGCTTGGCGCCACCCGCGTACTGCTCGATCAGGCGGAAGATCAGTTCCCCTTCGCGGCCCGCGTCACAGGCGTTGACCAGCGCCGTCACGTCCTTGCGCTTGGCCTGTTTGACCACGGCGCTCAGGCGGCTCTTGGTCTTGTCCACGGGCTTGAGGTCAAAGTGCGGCGGGATGACGGGCAAGTTGGCAAAGCTCCACTTGCCGCGCTTGACGTCGTACTGCTCGGGCGCCTGGATCTCGACCAGATGACCCACCGCGCTGGTGACGACGTACTGGTCGTTTTCGAAATGGTCGTCGTGTTTCTCGAACTTGCCCGCCACGGGCGTGAGGGCGCGCACGATGTCTTGCGCCACCGAGGGCTTTTCTGCAATGACCAGTGTCTTCATAAATCTTGGCAATCCTGCTCTATACAATCCGTTTCTCGCGTGCGCGCATGCCTGTACACGCGCACGCACATGCGCGCACACGCGCACATGCATGAATTCAACATAACAAATTTTTGAACCGTGGCCAAAACCCCTGCACCCCGCACCCCCGCCAGAAAGGCTGCCCCGAAAGCCACCCCCAAGGCCCCGGCGTCCAGCCGACGCATCCAGGTGCGCCGCTCCGGGGTGCACGGCAAGGGCGTGTTTGCCCTGCAGGACATTGCCGAAGGCGAGACCATCATCGAGTACGTGGGCGAGGTCATCACCTGGGACGAAGCCCAGGACCGCCACCCACACGACCCCAGCGACCCGAACCACACCTTCTATTTCCATGTGAATGAGGACCGGGTGATCGACGCGCTGTACGGCGGCAACTCCTCGCGCTGGATCAACCACAGCTGCGACCCGAACTGCGAAGCCGACGAGGAAAACGACCGCATCTTCATCAAGGCGCTGCGCAACATTGCAGCCGGTGAAGAGCTCAACTACGACTATGGCCTGATCATCGACGAGCCGTACACGAAAAAGCTCAAGGCCGAGTACCCCTGCTGGTGCGGCGCCAAGAACTGCCGTGGCACGCTGCTGGCGCCCAAGCGCCGGCCGGCCACGCCGAAGATCCCGAGTCAGAAAAAGACCAAAAAGACCTGATGCACCACAACCGTGGTCGGTGCAGTGGGCAGCGGCGGGTGACGATTTGTGACGCGAAGCGGCTTATGAGGAACCCGCCGCTGCCCACTGTGCCGATCACGGTCCCCGATGCCCCGGGCCTGCCTCGCTGCTGAACACCATGGAACTCTGGCCTGCCGAATCGATCTGGGAGCAAATCTCCCCCTTGTTGCCTGGCTTCACCGTCGAGGTCCTGCCCGAGATCGATTCGACCAACACCGAACTCATGCGCCGCGCCCGTGCTGGCCGCACCGAGCCCACGCTGCTGGTGGCCGAGCGGCAAACCGCTGGTCGCGGCCGGCTGGGCCGGCCCTGGCAAAGCGCGGTGGGTGACTCGCTCACTTTTTCTCTGGCTCTGCCGTTCGCACCATGCGACTGGTCGGGCCTGTCGCTGGCCGTGGGGGTGGCGGTGGCGGAAAGCCTGCACCCGGACGTTGGCCTCAAATGGCCTAACGACCTCTGGTGGCAGGACCGCAAGCTCGCCGGCATCCTGATCGAAGCGGCCACCTCGGGCGGGCGCAGCCAGGTTGTCGTCGGCATCGGCATCAACATCCGGCCCCGGCCGGCCGAAGGCCTGTCCACACCCCCGGCGGCTTTGACCGAGCTCTGGCCCGAAGCCAGTGCCGGCGCGACCCTGCTTCGCCTGATGCCCGCGCTGGTGCGCACCCTGCAGGACTTTGAACAGCACGGCTTTGCGCCCTTGCAGGCGCGCTTTGAGGTCCGCGACGTGCTGCGCGGGCGCGAGGTCCACACCAGCGATGGCCACAGTGGAATGGCACTCGGCGTCGGCCCGACGGGTGCGCTACGATTGCAGCAAGCCGGGGGTGAGCGGCTGATCGACAGTTCGGAAGTCAGCGTGCGCCCCCTCAACACGAACACAAACTGATGGCACGTTGGTCGATTGCAGCTTTGGTGGTGCTCAACCTGGCACTGGGCGCCTGGAACTTCGGCGTTTTCGCGCGCTGGGGCTGGGGGCCGGACGACGGCCGCGAACCCGAACGCCTGAGCCAGCAGATCCGCCCGGAAGCGATCACTTTGCAGGTGCCCGCCGAGGCCGCCTCTGAAGCGGCATCACCCGCAGCCAGCGACGCGGCGCCGTCCGCCAGCGCAGCCGCCTCCAGCCCACCATCCACCCGCCCCTGACCACCGGAGACCCTCCATGAGCATGAAACTCTATTACGCACCTGGCGCCTGTTCCTTTGTTCCGCATGTCCTGCTGGAGATGAGCGGCACCAACTTTGAACCCACCATGGTCAAGTTGCACAAGGGCGAGCAGTACAACGAAGACTACAAACTGCTCAACCCGCGCAGCCAGGTGCCGGTGCTGGTGCACGACGCCAACGTGATCACACAGATCGTCGCCATCACGCTGTATCTGGACATGCTGTTCCCGGGCCAGCATTTCCTGCCCAGCGACCATCTGGCGCGTGCCCAGGCACTGTCCACCTTTGCCTGGATGAACAACACGGTGCACCCGACGTTCACCCACATCTTCATGCCGGGCAAGTTCACCGACCAGCCCGAGGCACAGGCCGCGATCAAGCAGCACGCGATCGGCCAGTACAAGGCCCTGCTGGCAGACCTGCAGGCGCTGGTGGTCCAGAAAAACGAAGCGGGTCGCACCTGGCTGGGCGGTGAACACTTTGGCCCGCTGGACGCCTATGCCTTGACCCTGACCCGCTGGGGCACCATTGCCGGCATCGCGCCCGAAGTCCATCCGGTCCTGTGGGCCTTCGTCGAACAAGTGGCCAAGGTGCCCGCCGTGGCCCGCGTGATCGAGCGCGAACGCCTGCAACTCAACATGAGCCAGCCGGCCTGATCAGTCCGGCAAGCCGAAGCGCACGGTGAAACAGGCGCCTGGCGGCGTCTGTCCCGGGTGGGCAGCATCCACGGCCACAGCGGCACCGTGGCGCTGCGCAATCTCGCGCACGATGGGCAGGCCCAGACCGGAACCATCGACATTGGTTCCCAGAGCACGGTAAAACGGCTGGAACACCAGCTCGCGTTCGGTCGGCGCAATACCCGGCCCGTTGTCTTCGACCTGCAGCACCAGCACCCGGCTGTACGGGTCCACCAGCACCCGAAGCGTCACCACGCCAGGACGCTCGGGCGTGCTGGGGGTGTAGTGGATGGCGTTTTCCACCAGGTTGCGCACCATTTCCTTGAGCAGCGTCGGATTGCCTTTGACGGTGACACCCGGCGCATCGGCCTCGGCGCCGTCGTAGCCCAGATCAATGCCTTTGTCGGCCGCACGCGGAAAGCAATCGAGCAGGACCTCGCTGGCTATGCTCACCATATTGCACTGCTGCTGAGGCAGGCTGGCGCCGCCACCCTCGGCACGCGCCAGCGCCAAGAGCTGGTTGACTGTGTGTGTGGCCTGCACGCTGGCACGGCCAATCTGCTGCAGCGAACGCTTGAGTTCGTCTTCGCTGGCACCACTGCGCTGGGCCAGATCGGCCTGCATGCGCAGACCGGCCAGGGGCGTCTTGAGCTGGTGCGCCGCATCGGCCAGAAAACGCTTCTGGGTCGCGATCGAGTCCTTCAGGCGGTCCAGCAGGTCGTTCACCGAGACCACCAGTGGCGCCACCTCCATCGGCACCGCCTTGTCGTCCAGCGGACTCAGGTCGTCGCTCTTGCGTGCACGGATGCGCTCTTCCAGCTGCGACAGCGGTTTGATGCCACGCACCAGCGCCAGCCACACCAACAACACCGCCAGTGGCAGGATGGCGAACTGCGGCAGCATCACGCCCTTGATGATTTCAGCCGCCAGCACCGAGCGCTTTTCGCGGGTCTCGGCCACCTGCACCAGCGCCGGCCGATGACCGGTGGTGTCCAGCCGGATCCAGGTGTAGGCCACGCGCACTTCCATGCCGCGCATCTCGTCGTCGCGGATGCGCACCTCGTAGCTGTTGCCCCTGTCTTCGTCTTTCGGTGGTTCGGGCAGGTCGCGTTCACCGCTGAGGAATTCGCCACGCGTGCCCTTGACCTGGTAGTACACCAGATCGGTTTCGTCGGCACGCAGCAGTTCGCTGGCCGGTTGCGGCAGATTGAATTGCGCCTTCAGGTCCGCGCCCACCCGGACCTGCTGTGCCAAGGCCTGTACGTTGTGGACCAGGGCGCGGTCAAACGGCTTGTTGGCCAGTCCCTGCGCCACCAGCCAGGTCAGCGCCAGGCTGACCGGCCACAGCAGCAGCAGTGGCGTGAGCATCCAGTCAAGGATCTCGCCAAACAGCGAGCGCTGCTCACGTTTGAACAGCCGCACATTCCAGCCCCGGGACTTCATGGTTGCTCCGTGCGGGGCAAAGCTGGGGTTCAGCCCGGGATCTTTTCGAGGCAGTAGCCCAGGCCGCGCACGGTGGCGATGCGGATCGGGCCTTTTTCAATCTTCTTGCGCAGGCGGTGGATATAGACCTCGATGGCGTTGTTGCTGACCTCTTCACCCCATTCGCACAGGCGCTCGACCAGCTGGTCCTTGCTCACCAGGCGTCCGGCGCGTTGCAGCAGCACTTCCAGCAGGCCCAGTTCACGCGCCGAGAGCTCGACCATCTTGCCGTCGATGGTGGCCACGCGGCCAGCCTGGTCGTAGACCAGTGGGCCATGCTTGATCTGAGAGGTGGCGCCCCCCATGCCGCGGCGGGTGAGGGCGCGCACACGGGCTTCGAGCTCCTGCAGACTGAAGGGCTTGGCCATGTAATCGTCGGCGCCGTAGTCCAAACCCTTGACACGCTCTTCCACGCTGTCGGCAGCGGTCAGGATCAGCACGGGCAACGTAGAGCCCCTGGCACGCAAGCGCTTGAGCACTTCCAGCCCGTGCAGTTTGGGCAGTCCCAGGTCCAGGATGAGCAGATCGAATTCGTTGTTGGTCATCAGGGCCGCGTCGGCCTCGGAACCGCTGGCCACGTGGTCCACGGCAGCACCGGCGTTGCGCAGGCTGCGCAGCAGCCCGTCGGCGAGCACCTGGTCGTCTTCGGCAATCAGAATTCGCATGGAGGTCTCCTGGGGAACGGGTCGGGCTGCATACCCCTGAAAGTCAAGGGTTTTTTGGATTCTAGTGGCGATCCTGCACCACCTTCCTTGGCAAAGGCGCATGGTCCATGCTGGTTTTCACCCATGTGGCGGGCCTTGCGCGGTCAATGCGCATAGGCCTCCAGGCCCAAGGCAACCACCGTCGCCACGTCTTGACCCACCGCATCACGGAATTCCTGTTCGGCCTGCTCGACCGCGTCGCGAAAGGCCTGCAACCAGGCCAGCCCCACGCTGGTGAAGACCACGCGTCTGGCTCGTGCGTCCAGCGGGTCGTCCTCTCGCGTGATCAGGCCCCAGGCCTCGCACTGGTCCACCAGTTTGCCCATGGCCTGCTTGGTCATGCCCGCCGCCTGCGCCAGCTCGGTCAGGCGCGAGCCTTGCAGCGCCAGATGCCGCGTGATGTGGATGTGCGCGGCGCTGATCTGGTCGCGCGCGGCCAGATTGGCCAGCGCCAGCGGCACACCCGGGTTGCGGGCCATGAGCTGCAACACACGTTCGTCAAAGCGGCGCATGGCGTGGCCCAGCCAGCGCCCCAGATGGGTCTGGCGCCAGCGGTCGTCTTCGAAGCCTTGTGCCTGTTGGGGCGCGTTTTCCAGCATCCCCAAATGGTAAACCAAGATGACCAAATAATGGGTTTACAGCCTTGTACTGTACGTTTACAGTGCTGGTCACGCATCCAGTATTTGTGAGAGGAAACGCAAACTGGATCACCCAACCCATTGATTTTCAAGGAGATTCCCATGAGCGACGTCAACAGCGAAAAGGCCAAAGCCCTGCAAGCCGCCCTGGCCCAGATCGAGAAACAGTTCGGCAAAGGCACCATCATGCGCCTGGGCGAAGGCGAGCAGATCGAGGACATCCAGGTGGTATCCACCGGTTCGCTGGGTCTGGACATCGCCCTGGGCGTGGGTGGCCTGCCCCGTGGCCGCGTGATCGAAATCTACGGCCCGGAATCCTCGGGCAAGACCACGCTGACCTTGCAGGTCATCTCCGAAATGCAGAAGCTCGGTGGCACCTGCGCCTTTGTCGATGCCGAACATGCGCTGGACGTGCAGTACGCCCAGAACCTGGGCGTGAACCTGCAGGACCTGCTGATCAGCCAGCCCGACACCGGTGAGCAAGCACTCGAAATCGTCGACAGCCTGGTGCGCTCGGGCGCGGTGGACCTGGTGGTGGTCGACTCGGTCGCTGCGCTCACGCCCAAGGCCGAAATCGAAGGCGAAATGGGCGACAGCCTGCCCGGCCTGCAGGCCCGCCTGATGAGCCAGGCCCTGCGCAAGCTGACGGCCACCATCAAAAAAACCAACTGCACCGTCATCTTCATCAACCAGATCCGCATGAAGATCGGCGTGATGTTCGGCAGCCCCGAAACCACCACCGGCGGCAATGCGCTCAAGTTCTATGCCTCGGTGCGCCTGGACATCCGCCGCACCGGCACCATCAAGAAGGGCGACGACGCCATCGGCAACGAAACCAAGGTCAAGGTGGTCAAGAACAAGGTCTCGCCTCCCTTCAAGACGGCCGAGTTCGACATCCTGTTCGGCGAGGGCATCTCGCGCGAGGGCGAAATCATCGACATGGGCGTGACCGCCAAGATCATCGAAAAGTCCGGAGCCTGGTACGCCTACAACGGCGAAAAAATCGGCCAGGGCCGCGACAACGCCCGCGAATTCCTGCGTGAGAACAGCGATCTGGCCATCGAAATCGAGAACAAGGTGCGGGAATCGCTGGGCATCGCCCTGCGTCCCACGGGTGAAGTCGAAGAAGCCTGACCGCTGCTGCAGGCTGCCCTGCGCCCGAACGGCTTGCCCCTCCTGTGGGAGGCCGCCCCTGCGGCCGAAGGCTGTTCGCGCGCAGGGGCGCGCTCCCACAATGAACGCGTCACGCAACGAGCTTACGCATGACCTTGACCCGCCCCCAACCCAGCCTCAAAGGCCGCGCCCTGCGGCTTTTGAGCCAGCGCGAACATTCGCGGCTGGAGCTCGAGCGCAAGCTGGCCGAGCACGAAACCGAGCCGGGCCAG
>Ga0255210_1000470_pt1 | contig 14709 bp, 14 predicted proteins | sample Miss_Yuk_RepA_8d_FD_188422 | JGI IMG/M metagenome (GOLD analysis project Ga0255210, IMG submission 188422) | Freshwater microbial communities from Mississippi River, Louisiana, United States - Miss_Yuk_RepA_8d | ecosystem: Environmental > Aquatic > Freshwater > River | place: USA: Louisiana...
CTTGTATCTTCTGGGGCTTGTGTGCATCGGCTGACCTTAACGGATCAGGTGTTGCACTTCAGATTTGAATCCGCCCTTGCAAATAAAGTCGAAAACAGAACATTAAAGTCGAAAACAGCCGTCTAGCATTGATGCGGGTTTGGCGCGGAGGGGTGTTTTTCGACGGGAAATTGATGTCGAAAACAACGGCTGGGAAGCCGTTGATCAATGCCGCCGGAGAAATTCCGACTTCGGTGTAGGGTGGCCAGTGGATCATGCCGGGTGAAGGTCCAGTTTAGGCTAAGGACTGTGTTCAAAACTCAGCACAAACCCGCTGGTGCGATGTGGCCGGCGCCAAGACAATAGCATCATGAAGCAAAGGGACCTTGGACTTGATTTGAGCACGCGACGCACGCGCAAGCAAATCCTGCTCGACGAGATGGAGCAAGTCATGCCGTGGGGCGAACTGCTGGCACTGATTGAGCCGCACGCGCCGGTGGCCAAAACCGGACGCCCGCCGTTTGATCTGGCCATGATGCTGCGCATTCACTGCCTGCAACAGTGGTTTGGCTTGTCGGACCTGGGGGCTGAAGAAGCCTTGTTCGAGACCGGTTTCTACCGTGACTTCGTGGGCATCAGCGGCACCGAGCGTATTCCTGATCGGGTCAGCATCCTGCGCTTTCGTCATTTGCTCGAAGAGCACAACCTGAGTCCCAAGATCCTGCAAGTCATCAATGCCAAGCTGGCCGCCCTTGGCCTGATGCTCAAGACCGGCACCGTGGTCGATGCCACCCTGATTGCCGCACCCAGTTCCACCAAGAACAGCACCGGAGAACGTGACCCTGAGATGCACCAGACCAAGAAGGGCAACCAGTGGCACTTCGGCATGAAGGCGCATATTGGCGTGGATGCCGACTCCGGCCTGGCGCACACGGTGATTGGCACGGCAGCCAACGTCAACGACGTCACGCAAGGCCACGCCCTGCTACACGGTGAAGAAGAAGTCGTCTTCGGCGACGCCGGCTACCAAGGTGCCGAGAAGCGGCCCGAGGCCACGGGCGTGGCCTGGCAAGTGGCCCTGCGTCCGGGCAAGCGCAAAGCTATCAAGCACATGCCCTGGGGCGAGTTGAGCGAACAGGTGGAGAAACTCAAGGCCAGCGTGCGTGCCAAGGTTGAACACCCGTTTCGGGTGATCAAGCGCCAGTTCGGCCACGTCAAGGTTCGCTATCGGGGCTTGAAGAAAAACACCGCGCAACTCATCACGCTGTTCGCGCTGTCCAATATCTGGATGGCCAGAAGCAGGCTTTTGCAGAGGGCGCTGGCATGAGTGCGTCCGCAAACGGCCAAAGGCCCGTCCACAAGGGTGAAATACCCTCGTTTGGTGCCCATAAGACGTCGGATGTTTCGTCATGCGCAAGAACTGACTTCAATGTCCGTCGCAGCGGGCGTTTTGAACACCATCCCTAATTCTGTTGAAAAACTCCCCTTGAATTCCTAAATTTCAGGCACGCGCAACTCAATGGAGGGCCGGCCATGATGGGACACCAGACGGGAGGACAGGACCAACTGTTCTACGCCTTCAACCTTGAAGACCACATCCCTTCAAATCACCTTCTGCGCGGCGTCAAGTTGCCTTTGAAAGCCTCATCCAGCCACGGCTTGACCAGATCGACTGACCGCTCAGCGGCAACGCTGAGTGCGTGACGGATCAGCTCCCTGGCCACGTGATCGATGCCGATCGTGAACTCGAAGAGCTTCTTCTCGTCCTCCAACGCACCTTCAAGCTCTTCGCTGCTAGGCGGGCGCGAGAAGAACCTGAGCTCATCTGCCTCATTCACGCCCAAGGAATTGAGGGTGCGCAGCAGCGGGTCCAACTCCCTCATCGGTCGCATGTAGGGGGGCAACGTGTACCGATGCGTGCGGTCCTGTCCGAGGTCTCGGCCTGGCAGAACTGGCCGCTGGGGCCGATGTGCCCGGTGATGTTCTTCGATGCGCTGAGCGTGAAGATCAAGGAAGAAGCGGTGGTGCGCAACAAGGCCGTGTACTTGGCGCTGGGTGTGCTGCCCGATGGCACGCGCGACATCCTGGGCCTTTGAATCGAGAACACCGAAGGGGCCAAGTTCTGGATGAAGGTGTTCAACGAGTTCAAGACGCGCGGCGTGGAGGACATCCTGATCGCCGTCGCCGATGGCCTAAAGGGCATCCCCGAGGCGCTGACAGCGGTGTACCTGTTCCGCAACCGCCTGGACTTCGGCTGTTGGAAGGACCGCAAGGCCCTGGCCGCGGCCTTGAAGCCAATCTACAAGGAGGCCAGCGCCGAAGCGGCAGCGAGCGCGCCGGAAGAGTTCGAGGCCGGTCCCTGGAGCCAGTCTCAGACGCATTCAGTTCAGCCTGCGCCGCCTCGGCCGTGGGTGCCGTTTAGATGGGCTTGATGGCGCGGGTGTGGTGCGCCCCGTGGCTACCTACGTGCTCATCGCCATCGTCAAGAAGTAGTTTCACCTGGATGCCTCGCTTTACACATGTCTACAGATCTTTTCGGGCGGTTCTCGAGAAAACCCAGCTTTCATGCGCCCCCTTGTAGCTCGATGACTCTGGAATCGAACTGCCAGTCGACGATAACCAATTGATTTTGTTCAGCTTTTAACCGGACGGCAGTGTTGCGCATATATCCTGACCCATTTCCTTGCTGGAAATCCAGCACAGTAGGTAGGTCGAGCGCAACACCTGCCCAGGCTCGCGCGCTGTTGCGCAAGGCTCAGCCACGAAGGTCGGCACAATCGACTGTTCGCAACAGTGTTGGCGAGGCGACGCCCTCGTCCTGGATCGAGATCGCCGATTGCCTCAGGTCGCGTCAGTGGTCACGGTGTCGTCGTGTTCGCCGATAAACGGCGCGGATCCCGGTCGAACTGGAACCGTTCGGCTAAATCGTGGGGCTGGTGAAGGCTGCAGCACGCCGTCTCGCTCAAAGAACGTTTCGCGAGCCGCGTTGTGCGGATGGCGCGCAGCCTCTTCGAGCGTCAGGACGGGTGCAAAGCACACGTCCGTCCCCTCCAGCAGCGCGCACCAGTCCCCGCTCGGCTTGGACAAAAAGATGTCCGTGAGCCTGCGCTTGAGCTCAGGCCACGCGGCGGGATCGCGCTGGCGCTGGAAAGCCGGATCGTGGAGGCCAAGCTTCTCCAGCAGCAGCACATAGAACTGGGGCTCCAGCGATCCGATCGAGATCCACTTCCCGTCAGCGCACTCGTAGGTGTCGTAGAAATGCGAGCCACCGTCGAGCAGGTTGGACTGCCGGTCGTTTGTCCACATGTCCACTGCCTTGAGGTCGCAGACGATGGAGGTCAGCAGGGCGGCCCCGTCGGTGATGGCGGCATCGACCACCTGGCCGTGCAGCGAGGTGCGCGCTTCGAGCAAAGCGCAAACGATGCCGAAGGCGAGCATCATGCCGCCGCCGCCCAGGTCGCCGACCATCGCCGGCGGCGCCACCGGGCCACCCTGCGAGCGGCCGATCAGGCTGAGCGCGCCCGACAGCGCGATGTAGTTGATGTCATGCCCGGCTGCCTGCGCGAGCGGGCCGTCCTGGCCCCAGCCGGTCATGCGGCCATAGACCAGACGCGGATTGCGCGCCAGCAGCACATCCGGCCCCAGACCCAGCCGCTCCATCACGCCCGGTCGGAAACCTTCGATGATGGCATCAGCTCCGTCAATCAGCTCCAGGACCCGCTGCACGTCCTCGGGCGACTTCAGGTCAACCGCGATCGAGCGCCGGCCACGGTGCAGCACGCTGCGCCGGCCGCCGGCCAGGAAGCCCCCCTGCCCGCGGTCTTTGCCCTTGTCGGCCTTGCGGTCCAGGCGAATCACGTCGGCGCCCATGTCGGCCAGCATCATGGCGCAGAACGGTCCGGGGCCGATGCCGCCGAACTCGATCACTTTCAACCCCTGCAAGGGACCACTCATTTGTCGTTACTCCTGCAATCGAACTAAAAAACCACCAGCCAGCCGCCTGTTACCCCAGCCAACGCTTGCGCCGCTTGTAATGCTTGATCTCGCGAAAGCTCTTGCGCTCCCCCTCGCGGTCCAGACCGAGATAAAACTCACGCACATCCTCGTTGTCGCGCAGTTCCTGGGCCTGGCCCTCCAGCACGATGCGGCCGCTCTCCATGACATAGCCATAATCGGCGATCTCCAGGGCCACGCGCGTGTTCTGCTCGACGATGAGCAGCGACAGTCCCTGCGCGCGCAGGTGATGCAGCACGGCATAGACTTCCTCGACCATGCGTGGCGCCAGCCCGAGCGAGGGCTCGTCGATCAGCATGAGTTTCGGCTCGGCCATGATCGCGCGCCCGATCACCAGCATCTGCTGCTCCCCGCCCGAGAGATAGCCGGCGGTGCGCTTTCGCAGCTCGGCCAGACGCGGAATCGCATCGTACACGCTGTCCATCGCCCGGTGCATCGACTGCGCCGATGGAAACATGTGGCCGCCGATGATGAGGTTTTGCTCGACCGTCATGTGCTGCAGCACGCGGCGGCCTTCCATCACATGGACCAGACCTCCGCGCACCACAGTCGCCGGGTCGTGCCCTTGAATCGGCCGCCCATCGAAGGTGATGACCCCGCCCGAAACGCGGCCGTCCTCCGAGTCGATGACGCCGGAGATGGCCTTGAGGGTCGTGCTCTTGCCGGCACCGTTGGCGCCCAACAGCGTCACACAGCCGCCTTGGGGGATCTGCATGGATACACCCTTGAGCGCCAGGATCACCTCGACGTACAGCACCTCGACGTTGGACAGCGTCAGCACCGCCGGAGTGGCGGTCGCATGGGGCGCGACACGCTGGTTCGGCGCCGTAGCAAGGGCTGAATTCACCATTTGGGCACCGTTGGCACGGTCACGTCGCCCGCCGACCGGACCACCTTGCCATCCTTCATCGTGGCGATGTTGACCTTGGCCGTGCCGGTGGGGAAGGGGGCGTCGTTGTTGAAGTCCACGCCAGGCAGTATGCCCATCAGGTCGTTGCCGGTGAACTGGCTGGCCAGCAGCGTCTCGCGCACGGCTTCGCCGGTGGCTTTGCCGACGCCCTTGGACTTGATGGTGGCCTCGATCGCGCGCACGGCCACGATGCTTTGGCCCAGACCCATGACGGTCATTGCATTCCAGGTTGATTTCAGGCCGTACTTTTCCTGCAGTAGCTGATAGAACTTGCGTGCCGTTGTGTCGCTTTCGCTGGCATCGGCAATTGCGCCCACTTCGAAGTCGCCGGCAAAGCCGTTAGGGTCGCCAAGCGCCTTGGACGATCCCGCCAGGCCGTTGTGCAGCGACAGCATGATCGGGACGTTCTTGCCCAGCGCCTGCAAGGCCCGTTTGGTGGCCACGGCCTGGGCGGTGTTGGTCTGGATCACAATCACATCGGTGCCTGCGTTGACCAGGCGGCGCACCGCCAGGGTCAGGTCGGTTGGCTGCACTTCGGTCCAGATCGCTTCGACGAAGCTGGCCTTGTCGGGGTTGGCCTTGGCGTAGCTTTGCAGGCCCTTGGCCATGTCGGCATAGGCGGGCGTGGCTTCGGACGCGATGATTGCCACCTTGACCGGGCGCTTGCCCTCGAGCTTGGTGGCGCGGAACCACTCCAGGAAACCGGCCGCCTCGTGGGGGTAGGTGGGACGCAGGTTCAGGACCCATTGGTTGGGCTTCCAGCCGAAGCCGTAGGCGGCGGTGCCAAGCAGCATGGCTACCTTGTCTTCCGGCAGGCGCTGCTGCAGCGCGGCCGCATCCGGGCCGCCAAGGCCGAGTACAAGCGCGGGTTTCACTTCGGCCTTGATGCCGGGCCACAAGCTGGCGGTTTGCGCCACGTCGTAGCGCGTGTCATAGGTTTTGACGACGATTTGCACATTGAGCTTGCTGCCCACTTCCTTGTTCCACCATTCGATCACGGCGAGTCGCCCGCCCTGCATCTGGGGCATGACGTTGGCGTAAGGGCCGGCGAAGTCCGCAAAGGCGGCAACGTTGATCGTTGTCGTCTGTGCGGAGGCTGTCGCGCTCAACAGCAGGTCTGCTGCCAGAGCGGCCGTGAGTTTGAAAAAGGTATTGCGCTGCATGCTTGTCTCCAGGTAGTGGTGATGAAGGGAAAAGGGACAGGGGGATTGCGACTCGCCGTGGCGGGCGTTTTCAATGGTGAAACGGCCAGAGCCGGTAGTTGGTTTTCAGGATGTTCCAGCGGTGCATCAGGCCTTTCGGTTCAAGCAGCAGGAACAGCGTGATGATCAGGCCGAGAAACACATTCATGCTGGCGAAGATCAGGTCGCTGCTCAGGCTGGGAATGCGCTCGATCAGATCGGGTCCGAGACTGGTGATGATCTCTTGGACGCCACGGATGAGCACGGTGCCGATCAGCGCGCCCATGATCGAGCCGAGTCCGCCGACGATCATCATGGCAATGAACCAGATCGAGTTGAACAGCGTGAACTGATCGACCGAGACATAGCGCACCTGGTAGGCCCACAGGGCGCCGCCGATGCCGGCGTAAAAAGCGCCAAGCACAAAGGCGCGCGATTTGGCCTCGGCCACGTCGATGCCCATCATGCCGGCGGCCACATCGTCGTCGCGCACAGCGACGAAGGCGCGTCCGTGGCGGCTGCGCAGGATGCCAAAAGCGCCGAATATCATCACCATGGTGACGACAAGAAACAGGTAATACAGCGAACGATCGGTGTTGAACAAAAATGTGCCCAGCCGGGCCGGCTCCAGGCTGAAGCCATTGACGCCGCCGAGCCAGGATGAGGGCAGGTTCAGCACCATGAAGTGAAAGATGAACTGGGCCGCGATGGTGGTCAGCGCCAGGTAAAAGCCCTTGATGCGCGCCGCCGTCAGGCCGAACAACCAGCCGGCCAGCGCCGCCACCAGGCCCGCCACCGGCACCGCCACCCAGAACGGCAGCCCGGCCTTGACCTCGACCACGCTGGCGGCGTAGGCGCCGACGCCCATGAAGGCGGCCTGGCCCAGGTTGATCTGCCCGGCGTAGCCGGTGGTGATCTGCAGCCCGACCACCACGATGGACGTGACCAGCATCAGGTTGGCCACCGCGACCAGACGCGCCGAGGCGAACCAGGGGTAGATCAGCAGAATTCCGATGAACAGGGCCAGGGTGACCCACTGGGCGCGCGTGCGGATCAGCGCGCGGTCGCGCGCATAGCTGGTGGAAAAAATGCCGGAGGGATCCATGGGTCAGACTCTTTCAATGCGTTTCCAGCCGAACATGCCGGTCGGACGAACCACCAGCACCACCAGCATGAAGATATAGGGGACGACGGCGGCGGCGTTGCCGCCGATCAGCGGATCGATGTAGGCGGCCGTCAGCCCCTGCACGATCCCGACGATGATGCCGGCCAGCAGCAGGCCGCCAATAGACTCCAGCCCGGCCAGCAGCGCCACCGGCAGGGCGGCGAAGCCGATCTCGGAAGACATGAATGTCAGCGACTTGCCGCTCAGGTAAACCATCGAGGTGATCACCGACAGCACCCCACCCAGCGCCCAGGCGAAGGCGATGGAGCGGCGCACGCTGATGCCCATGGCCAGCGCGATCTGGTGGTCCTCGGCCACCGCCGACATGGCCAGTCCGGTGCGGCTGCGGTTGAAGAACCAGTGCAGCGCCACGGCCGCCACCACCGCGATGAGGCCGCCGATGGCGAGCGAGCGCGGGATGATCATCTCGCCCAGGATGATGGGCGCGAGGGGAAAGAGGGCAGGGAATTGACGCTCCTGCGGGCCCCAGATCACCAGCACGAGCCCGCGCATCAGTATCAGCAGCCCGATGGTGACCATGATCATGGAGAACACCGACTCGCCAATCAGGCGCCTGAACAACAGGCGTTCGATCGCCAGCCCGATCAGCACAGAAATACCCAGTGCAACGGGGACGCCGAGCGCCGGATGCATGCCGCGCGACTCGATCGCCCACCACAGCAGGAAGGCGCCCAGCACGATCATCTCGCCGATCGCCATGTTGAAGACCTTGCTGGCGCGGTAGATGACGACAAAGCCCATGGCGACCAGCGCGTACAGCAGGCCGAGCAACGCACCGTTGATGGTGTAGTTGATGAATTCGATGATCATGGCGTGTGGGTTCCTTCGATGTCGGTGACCACGACAGTGGCCCGCAACACGCCCTGGCGGCCGTCCTGGTAGGTCACGGCGATTTCGCAGGCAATGTCGGCGGCGCCCGCATACAGGCCGTCAATGAGCGCCCGGTAGCGCACCTCGAGAAACTCGCGGCGCAACTTGCGCGTGCGGGTGAGTTCGCCTTCGTCGGGGTCGAGCTCCTTCGGAAAATTGGCAAAGCGCGCCACCCGCGAGCTTTCGGGCAGCAGTTGGTTGATGCGCCGGATTTCGCCCTGCACCAGTTGGCGCACCTCGGGCCGCTGCGACAGGTCGGTAAAGGTGGAGAACGCGATGCGCCGCTCCTCGGCCCAGCGGCTTGTCACCGCCATGTCGATGTTGATCAGCGCGCCAACCCAGGGCCGGGTGGCGTCGCCCAGCACCATCACGTCCTTGATGAAGGGTGAAAAGCGCAGCCGCGTCTCGATGAACTGCGGCGGATACGGGTGACCGCTGGCGAGTTTGACCAGGTGTTCCACGCGGTCGAGATACACGAGTTCTCCGCGCTCGGTCTTGCGCACGGCGTCGCCGCTGACGTACCAGCCGTCGCGTTCGATGGCGGCGGTCTTGTCGGGCTTTTCCCAATAGCCGAGAAAGCCGGTGCCACCGCGCAGCAGCAGCTCACCGTTGTCCTCGATACGCGATTCCAGCGGCGCGCCGAAGGCCGGGTCCACATCCAGCAGCGGACCCACGGTCTCAAGGTCGTAGCGCTCGCCGCGGTGGCCGGCAATCAGGCCGAATTCGGAGCAGCCGTAAATGTTGCGCAGCGGCACGCCCATGGCGTGGAATAAACGAAACACGTCGGGCGCCATGGCGGTGCCGCCTGAAACCGCGACCTTGCCGCGAATAAAGCCAAACTGATCGCGCACCGGGTGCAGCGCCAGCGCTTCGGCCAGCGGCAGCAGCAGGCGCGACAGCCAGGGCGCCGTTCGCCCTTCGAGCCGCGCCACATGCACGTCGTGACCGATGCGCATGCCCCAGCGGTAGATGCCGCGCGCCGCCCAACTCGCGGCGAGCATGCGCGCCTCGATGGTGGCGGCAATGTTTTCCCACTGGCGCGGGCCGAACAGCACGATGTGTGGCGCGAGTTCGCGCAGGTTGGGCAAGACCTGGTCGGGACCTTCCGGGAAGTTGACCACCAGCGGCAAGGTCAGTCCGAGCGTCACGCCCAGCAATTGCTCGGTGATCCAGGCCAGCGGAGTGTAGGACATGTATTCCATGTCGGCTTGCAACGGCAACGCGCTCCTCATGCGCAGCGCGTTGTCCATCAACCAGCGGTGACTGATCATCACGCCTTTGGGCTTGCTGGTGGTGCCGGAGGTGTAGGTCAGCAGCGCCAGATCGTCCGCGTGGCCAGCGTTGACTTCGCGTTCGAAGCGCTGCGGGTGCCGCTCGTGCTGGCGCCGTCCTTCAGAGGTCAAGGCATCAAAGGATTGCAGCAGCGGATGCCGGTACGACCACATGCCGGAGTTGTCCCAGTAGGCTATGCCCCGGATGTCGGGCAGCCGCTCCAGCAGCGCGAGCGCCTTGTCGACTTGCTCCTGGTCCTGCGCGAAGATGAAGCGAGCCTGAGAGTCCTCGCACAGGTAATGCAGTTCGTCGACGGTGGCGTCGGGGTAGACCGACACGGTCTTGGCGCCCAGTGACTGGGCCGCGAACAGCGCCCAGTAATGCTCGGGTTCGTTCTCGCCGATCACGATCGCGGTTTCGCCTCGCTGCAGGCCCTGCGCCGCCGCGCCAAGCGCAATGCTGCGCGTTCGGTCAAACACGTCGGCCCACGTATAGCAGCGCCAGACGCCTTTGCGCTTGACGCGTTGCGCCAGCCGCTTTGGATGTTCCTGGGCGTGGGCGAGCAGCTTCTGTGGCAGGGTCGGCACGGATGCCAGAGTGGGGTGGACCGCGTTCATGCCGCGGCTCCCAGGTAAGCCTGGATCACGGCCGGGTCGGCCTGCACCTGTGCTGGCGTGCCGTCGGCGATCATGCGGCCGAAGTCGAGCACCGCCACGCGGTCGGCCAGATCCATTACCACCCCCATGTCGTGCTCCACCAGCACCACCGGGATGCGCTTGGCCTCGCGCACGTCGATGATGAAACGGGCCAGATCTTCTTTTTCTTCGGTGTTCATGCCGGCCATCGGTTCATCCATCAGTAGCACCTTGGGTTCCATCGCCAGCGCACGGCCCAGGTCAACGCGCTTGCGAAGACCATAACCGAGTGCGCCTACAGGCTGGTGGCGGATGTTTTCAATTTCGAGAAAGTCGATGATGTCCTCGACCGCTTCCCGGTGCAGGGTTTCTTCACGCTGGGTCCAGGGGAAGTAGAGAAATGCCCGCGCCAGACTTGATCGCATCTGGCTGTAGCGGCCGACCAGGATGTTGTCGATCACGCTCATGTTGGAGAACAAATGGGTGCCCTGAAAAGTGCGCACCACGCCATCGCGCGCAATCTCATGCACCGCGCGGCCTTTGATCTCTTGACCGCGGTAGCGCACGCTGCCTTGTTGCGGCTGGTAAAAGCCGCTCAGCACGTTCATCAGTGAGCTCTTGCCCGCGCCGTTGGGGCCGATGATGGCCAGCAGTTCGTTGTCACGCACGTCGATGGCAACATCGGCCAAGGCAGTGACACCGCCAAAGCGCAAGGTGATGTCCCGCGCCTGAAGCACCGAAGCCTCGCTGGACGGGCGAATGGAGGGGTTGGTGGTCATGGGTCAGGAGAAGGCGTTGATGCCGGTCAGGGCGCGGCCAATGATGAGTTTCTGGATTTCGGTGGTGCCGTCGGGAATCGGCATCATGCGGGCGTTTCTGAATAACAATTCAACGCCATAGTCTTTGGTGATGCCGTTGCCACCGTGAATCTGCAATGCCTTTGACGCAACGTTGACCGCCATCTCGGTCGCGTACCACTTGGCCATGGCGCTTTGCACCTCGCTGCGCGCACCGTGGTCGATCAGGTTGAAGGCGCGGTAGACCAGCAATCGCGCGGCGTCGAGTTCGGTGGCGGCCTCGGCCAGCATGCCCTGGATCAATTGATGACCACCGATCGGCTTGCCATGCTGGCGGCGTTCCTTTGAGTAGGCCACGGCCTTGTCGAGCGCGGCCTGGGCGATGCCGATCGAAGTCAGGCCGACCATGGGACGCGCCTTCTCGAACAGCACCATGGTGTTCTTCAGGCCGGTGCCGGGCTCAATCATCATGTTCTCGGCCGGCACGCGCGCGCCGTCGAAGAACAGTTGCGCGGTTGACGTGCTGTTGAGCCCCAGCTTGTCGATGTTGCGGCTTTCGTAGCCGTGCTCGGCACGGTCCACCAGGATCATTGAGATGTCTCCCGCGCCTTTGCTTGACGTGCGCACGATGGCCATGCAGAAGTCGGAATAGTGGCCGTTGGAGATCCAGGTCTTTTCGCCGGTCACGATGTAGTGGCCGCCGTCGCGCTGGGCACGGCAGGTCACCTCGGCCACATTGGAGCCGACGCCGGGTTCGCTGATGCCGCTACAGGCGATGATCTCGGCGCGAACCATGCGCGGCAGGTATTTTTCGCGCATGGCGGTGTTGGTGCACACCTGTAGCGAGTAAGCGCCGAGCTGCTGGATCAGCAGCGAGATGGCCACGTCGCCGGAGATGCGAGCGAGCTGCTCGTACATCAATGCGTAGGTGAGCCAGGGCATGCCCAGGCCGCCATGTTCCTCGGCAATGATGCCGTTGCCGCCCATGCCGTAGGGCAACATCTTCTGGAAGATCTCGAGCATCAGCTCTTTTTCGATCAGCTTGTCGGGCTGGTGGCGCTCGACAATCGGACGCAATTCGTTTTCGAGAAAGCGGGTGAAGCCTTCGACGGCCATGCGCTGTTCTTCGGTGGGGAGAAAGTTCATGAGGTGGTTCTCAGGACAAGGTTGACGGTGCTGTAGGTAAATCTCAGCGACCGAGAATGGTGATGGCGCAGACCGCTTCCTCGAGGCCGAACAGGCCGCCTCCGTTTTCGGCCAAGGCCGTCCGTGCGCCCTGCACCTGGCGCGGGCCGGCCTCGCCACGCAGTTGGGTCACCAGTTCGTGCAATTGGCCCAGACCGGTTGCGCCGATGGGGTGCCCTTTGGACTCCAGTCCGCCCGAGGTATTGATGGGAATACGGCCGCCAATGCTCGTGCCGCCACTTTCTGCAAGCGGCCCGCCTTCGCCGAAATTGCAGAAACCAAGGTTCTCGCTTTGCACGATTTCGCCGATGGCGGTGGCATCGTGAACCTCGGCCAGCGAGATGTCCTGCGGGCCGATGCCGGCGAGCTCGTAGGCGTGTCTGGACGCCTTGACGGTGATGTGTTGGGCCACGTCTTCCGGTCGGCGGTTGGCGCCGGTGGCCACGACCGAGGCGAGCACTTTGATGGCGCGCCGACGGTCGGTCAAGCGGGCCAGCGCCGCCTCCGAGCAGACAATGGCCGCAGCAGCCCCATCGCTGATCGGTGCGCACATGGGTAGCGTCAGGGGATAGGTGATCGGTGGCGCGGCCAGTACCTCTTCGAGGGTATAGGCATTGCGGTATTGCGCCAGCGGGTTGTGCACTGAATGGGCGTGGTTCTTGGCAGAAACGGCGGCAATTTGTCGCTGCGTGGTGCCGAACTCGCGCATGTGAAAGCGACCAAAGGCGGCGTAGATGTCCATGAACAGGCTGTAGGGCGCTTTCGACGTGGAGCCATCGGGCGGCTCGATGCCGTGCCCCATTTGCAGCAGTCCGCGTTTGTTCTCCTCGACCATGGCCACGTCCCAGGCGCCGTCGAAGACGCTGAACATTTTGGCCTTGTCGGCGCAAAACATTTTCTCGGCGCCAATGGCCAGCGCGATCTCGCCTGCCCCCGAGCGCACATGCTGCACCGCCAAGTTGAAGGCCGAGCTGGCACTGGCGCAGGCGTTCTCGATGTTGAAGATCGGAATGGATTCGAAGCCCATCGTGCGCAATGCAATCTGGCCGCGGATCATGGTCTGGCCTTCGAGCGCGCCCTGGGTTGCGTTGGAGAAATACGCCGACTGGATGTCGCTGACGGACAGTCCGGCATCGGCCAGGGCGGCGTTCACGGCAGCGGCGGTCAGTTGCTTGATGTCGCGGTCAAGAAACTTGCCGGTCGGCGTCATGCCGACGCCGGCAATGTAAACGGCGGCTTGCGGGCTGGTCATGGTGATGCGTCCGTTCATAAGGAGTGGGGTGAAGTCAGTAGCCCTTGAAATCGGGCGTGCGCTTGCCGACGAAAGCCGCGAGACCCTCTTGTATGTCGTGCGAATGGCGGTGCGCGTCGAGCACCAGCCGCTCCAGCCGCAGTGCCGAGGCCTGTGGCTGCTCAAGACCGTCCGCCACGGCCTGTTTCATGCGGCGCAGCACCAGCGGGCTCTTGCTGGCGATGCGCAAGGCGAGCTTTTCGACCTCGGACACCAGATCGGCGTCTGGCACCACGCAGTTCACCAGGCCCAGCGGAACCAGTTCGCGCGCGGGCAGGGTGTCGCCGGTGAACAGCAGGTATTTGGCGGCGGTGGCGCCAATGCGCCGCGGCAGGATCGCCGCGCCGCCCGCGCCCGGAAACACGCCGAAATTGGCATGCGCGTCGCCGATGCGGGTGCTGTCGGCGGCGATGATCAGGTCGCAGGCCATGGCCAGCTCCAGCCCCCCGGCCATCGTCAGTCCGTTCAGGGCGGCGATGGTGGGCTTGGGGCACGCGCGCAGACTATCCATCATGCCGCCGACGAGAGTGAGAAACTCGCCCATCGGATCGCTCGGGCTGGGGCTGCCACCGCTGCTCTCGAATACGCCTTTCAGGTCGGCGCCGGCGCAGAAGGCGCGACCGGCGCCGGTCAGCACGATGACGCGGATGGCCGGGTCACGCTCGCAACGCTGGGTCGCATCGCGCAATTCGGCGCACATCGTCTCCGACAGGGCATTCATCGCGTCGGGCCGGTTCAGCGTGATCCACGCCACGGCGCCGCGCTGATCGAAGTGGATCGTCGAAAGGGCTGACATCGCGGGCTCCTCGTTCTTGGGCGGGTTTGATGTCGTCATGGGGGTCAGCCGCGCAGCAGCTCTTCGGCAATGATCATCTTGCGCACTTCCGACGTGCCCGCGCCGATCTCCAGGATCTTGATGCAGCGGAAGAGGCGGTTGATCTCCGACTCCCAGATGTAGCCGCTGCCACCGTGCACTTGCACTGCCTTGTTGAGCACGCGGTTGCAGGCCTCGCCCGCATAGAGGATGGAGGCGGCGGTCAGCTTGTGGGCATCGCCGCGGCCACCGCCGCCCACTTCCAGATCGTTGACCTCCGCCAGGGTGCGCCAGACCAGGGTTTTCATGGCCTCGATTTCGGTGTACATCTCGGCCAGCATGGCCTGCACCATCTGGAAATTGCCAATGGTCTTGTCGAACTGCACGCGCGTCCTGGCGTACTCGACGCTCAATTCGAGTGCCCGCTCAGAGATGCCCACGCACAAGCCGGCCACCAGCGCGCGCTCCAGGTCGAGCCCGCTCATGACGATTTTGACGCCCTCATTTTCCTTGCCAACCAGGTTGGCCGCCGGCACGCGGCAGTTGTCGAACACCAGCTCTGCGGTCTGGCTGCC